>Ga0256406_1001797_pt1 | contig 32972 bp, 26 predicted proteins | sample RumenRJG_03DNA_FD_185986 | JGI IMG/M metagenome (GOLD analysis project Ga0256406, IMG submission 185986) | Bovine rumen microbial communities from Lethbridge, Alberta, Canada - RJG_03 | ecosystem: Host-associated > Mammals > Digestive system > Stomach > Rumen | place: Canada: Alberta | collected...
CTGACATCTCTTATCCCTTTTACTGTTTAAAGGTCAGTTCCTTAAATAAAACTTTTCAGAACTTTCAAGGTTGTTTCACTGTTCAGTTATCAAGGTACTCAATCCACCGATCAGGCTTACTTGTTTAATGAAGTTTGCTTCTCATCGGCGACTTGAATATAATACCATTTGGCAATAACGATGTCAACATGTTTTTTTCATTTTTTGAGATATTTTTTATGTCGGTTTTTTTCGATTATTTCCGTCGGTTTTCTTTCCTGTTTTCAGATCCTTTTGATGCTCGCGATCAGCTTTCACTTTTTAATGCATCCAGAAACCGGGAAGGCCTCTGCACCTTGTTGTATCGTTCCCTGACATACAGAATGTGAAGCCTTTTTCTGGCTCTTGTCATCCCGACATAAAAAAGCCTTCGTTCCTCTTCAATCTCAGATTCCAGGGAGGCTTTCTTATAAGGAATCATGCCTTCATTGACATCCACCAGATAGACCTCCTGAAATTCCAGTCCCTTGGCAGAATGAAAGGTTGACAACGTCACGGCATCCTGCTGCTCCTCATGTATCTGGCTTCTCTGCTCCTGCAGATCCTGCATCTGCTTCCTGTAAGCTTCAATGTGCGCTTCCCAGGCTTCACCTGTTGAAAAGGGCTTTGAATTCTCCTGAATTTCATTCTCAGTCTCTGTCAGTTCCTCCAGATTCAGTTTCCTTTTCTCCGCATATTCTTTCAGAAAGCGATCGTAGCCGATGCCAAGACGTATATAGTTGATGGCTGCATAGACTTTCATGCCTGAAATTCTCTCCAGATCCCGTTCGAATGCATCAAGTCGATCTGTCATCCATGGCTTATCTGCATAATAGGCTCTCAGCGCTTCAAAGGACAGAATCGTCCTTCCGTTCGTACGTCTGGACGAGGCTTCCGCCGCCTCACGGCTGATATATCGGTTAGGGCGGTTGCAGACTCTCAGAAAGGTGCCGAGCTCCCTCTCTCCACCCGCAAGTCGCAGATACGCAAGAAAATCGAGTGCCGTAAAATGATCATACAGAAGCGGCATATGATCGCGCAGGTTAACCGGGATCGTGAATTCCATCAGCTTCTCTGCCGGCCCTCTTGCCTGGATGTTGGTACGGGTCAGAATCGCAATCTCTCCCGGACGGATTCCCTCTTTCATGTTCTTTCTGATCGCTGAGACCAGATAAAGATACTCCTCTCCCGGATCTCTGCACTCCAGCACTTCCACCGGGTCTCCCTTTTCCGATACGCTCCTGAGGTCTTTTTGAAATCGATGCCTGTTCTGCCTGATCACTGAGAGCGATGCGTCTACGATGCATTGGGTTGACCGATAGTTTTCCTGGAGCGTAATGATACGGGCATCCGGATAATCCTTTGGAAAATGCAGCATGATCTCCGGCTTCGATCCTCTGAATCTGTAGATTGACTGATCATCATCTCCAACGATGAACAGATTGTTCTCCGGCGCCGCAAGCTCCCGCACAATTTCGTACTGCAGACCATTGATGTCCTGAAACTCATCCACGAGAATATAGGCAAACCGCTTCTGCCAGTTAGCCAGGATATCAGGCCGCGCATGGAACAGATCTGCCGTATAACAGCACATATCATCAAAGTCGATCTTCCGGAGAAGCTGCTTCTGCTTTTCATAATTCCGGCAGATTTTCCGAAAAACCTCTTCCGGGCAGGTTGCCGAATAAAAGTAATCCAGATTGATCCGTTCCGTCTTCACCTGGGAAATCTCGGCTGACACATCCTGCACCCAGGTTTTGAGATCATCCATGTCAAGATGAAGGCCTTCTGCCATTCCCGACAGGAGGCGAAACCGTTCATCCTCGCGAAGAATGTTTTCTGATGTATAGTGGTAGGCATATTTCAGGATCTGAAAGAATACAGAATGGAAGGTACCGAATGTAACACGCCGGCCCTTTTCCAGAGAGAGCTGTTCGAACCGTGTCCGCATTTGCTGCGCGGCAGCTCTCGTAAATGTGATGACAAGAATCTGTTCCGGCCGTACCCCGGTCTCGATCAGCTGTCTGATCCGATGGGTAATCACCATGGTTTTCCCCGCACCCGGCCCTGCGAGAATCATCGCAGGGCCGCCCTTCAGATTTACAGCTTTTTTCTGAGACAGACTTAAAGACATATCGTGTTAGAAATCTGACAGGTATCTGTCAAGTGCCACATGGATTCTGAGAAGAGATTCATCCTTCCCGAGAACCTCCATGATCTCCGTTGCTCCTGCAGGCGTCACCTGCTTTCCGGAAACCGCGATTCGGACCGGCCAGATTGTAAAGCCCGGCTTCACTTCCTCGCTCTGAGAATATGTTTTCAGGACCTCGTAGAGTGCATCATTTGACCAGTCCTGCTGTGCTTCCAGAAGCGGCAGAAGGTCTGAGAGAACCTTCTTCGCTTTCTCAGGCGTCACCTTCCATTTTTTATTTTGAAACAGAGAAACATCGTATTCCGGCAGTTCCTCAAAAAAACCGACCATATCGTCAATATCCGGAAAAACTTCAATCCTGGTCTTGACCATATCTGCGATCTTCTTCAGGTTCAGGTCTTTTGTGACAACCTTGCGGATTTCAGGAAGCGCACGTTCATAAAAAGATTCCGGAGCCATCGCCTTGATGTATTCGCCGTTCATCCATCTCATCTTCTTCATATCGAAGACCGCCGGCGACTTGCTCATCCTGTGGTAGTCAAAGTTCTCAACCAGCTCCTGCAGCGAGAAAATTTCCCGGTCATCCTCCGGAGACCATCCCAGAAGCGCCACATAATTGACAATCGCCTCACTGACAAAGCCCGCGTCAAGCAGATCCTCAAACGAAGAATGTCCGCTTCTCTTGGAAAGCTTGTGATGTTCCTCATCAGTAATCAGCGGGCAGTGGACGTACGTTGGCACCTCCCAGCCAAATGCTTTGTAGAGCCTGTTGTATTTGGGCGCGGAGGAGAGATACTCGTTTCCTCTGACGACATGTGTGATTCCCATCAAATGATCGTCCACAACATTGGCAAAGTTATAAGTCGGATACCCGTCGGACTTGATCAGAACCATGTCATCGAGCTCCTCATTCGGGACCTCGATGGTTCCATAGATTTCGTCCTCAAATTTCGTGGTACCTTCATTCGGGACATTCTGCCTGATGACATATGGTTTGCCCGCTTTCAGATTGGCTTCAATTTCCTCTTTTGACAGATGCAGGCAGTGTTTGTCATACATCATGATTTCCTTGCCGTCCACCTCCCTGCGAAGGGAATCCAGACGTTCCTGCGTACAGAAGCAGTAATAGGCTTCTCCTTTCTCAATCAGCATCTTCGCATATTTCATGTAGATGCCTGCCTTGACGCGCTCGCTCTGAACATACGGTCCGACGGTGCCAGGGTTATCTGGTCCTTCATCCGGGATGAGCCCGGTTTCCTGCATCGTCCGCTTGATGATATCGACTGCGCCTTCCATCTCTCTGTTCTGATCCGTGTCCTCGATCCGGAGCATGAACGTTCCTCCGGCGTGTTTTGCGATCAGGTAGGAATAAAGCGCTGTTCTCAGGTTGCCAACGTGCATCCTTCCGGTCGGGCTGGGTGCGAATCTTGTCTTCACGTTACTCATGATATCTGCCTTTCTTAAGATCTATGTTTACGATTTTTTCCGCTCGATAATCTGACCGGATATATTCAGGGCGATCCCCATTTCCGCCATCAGAAACCACAGCGAAGTGCCACCGGAACTGACGAAGGGGAGTGTGATGCCGGTTGTCGGAATGATACTCAGCACGACCGCGATATTCAGCACAACCTGGATTGCCACATGTGAAAAGATACCGACCACAATCAGAGCTCCGAGGCGGTCCGGTGCATTCAGTGCGATGAAAAAAAGTCTGTAAAGCAGGTAAACAAACAGTCCCGTCAGGATGAACGCCCCGACAAGTCCGAGTTCCTCACAGACAATGGCAAAGATCATGTCATTCTCCGCTTCCGGAAGAACGCCGAGCTTCTGCGCACTGTTTCCAAGGCCTTTTCCAAAAAGGCCGCCAGAACCAATCGCATACAGTCCCTGCATAACCTGATAGCCGCCTTGCTTCTGATATTTCTCGGGATTGAGCCATGTCAGAATCCGTCTGTAGCGGAAACTTGCCGCTGATGCCGTCTTAAATACACTTTTCAGAATAAGATAAACCGGATACACGGCTGCAAGAGCTGCAAAGAACAGCGTGACAAGTCCCCTTGGATGCGGATGCGCAACAACCACCATCACAAAACAAATTCCAAAGATAATGATGGCGGTTGACAAATTATCCGTAAATTTATAGACAAGGAATGCTGTCAGAATTCCCAGGCCAAGTATTCTGGCCGGCGCCCGTTTGTACTTTCCGAATTTTGTTCCCATCATGGTAATCAACATGGGGATATACAAAATCACTGCCAGCTTCGCAACCTCAGATGGCTGAAACTGAATAAAGCCAAGGTCAATCCATCTGGTCGCACCATTCACATTCTTCCCGATGAATCTTGTCGCTATGACAAGCAGGATCGACCCTGCAAACAACAGGCCTGCCCCTTTTGCAAGTACATGATAATCGATTCTGCTGGCCACAATCAGAATCGCCACCCCGCCAGTGCAAATAAGAATTTGCTTCAAAAATGGGTGTCCTTCGGCTTGCAGCATACTGTACGCGGTCACGGAATACTGCATGACAAGGCCGAAGGCTGTCAGAAGAATGACAACAGCCAGCAGGTTGTAGTCAAAATAATCCGCCCCTGCCGCTTCATCTTTCCGGCTGCCTCTCAACAGATGAAACCGCCCCCGGGCCGCCTTCACACTTTCTTGTCTCTGTGTCATTCTTCCTCCCGGCAGCTGAATCTGCCGCACGCATTCCAGGTTCACGGTGTTTTCAGTCTCTGGCATTCATATACGGGATCAGTCCGCCTGCTTTGATGATTTTTTGCATGAACGGAGGAAACGCCTCTCCCTTCCAGGACTCGTTTCTTGTATGATCCGTGATGGTGCCGCTGTCAAAGTCGACCGTTACATCATCCCCTGCCTCGATCGCCCTTGCAGCCTCCGGGCATTCCATGATCGGAAGGCCGATGTTGATAGCATTGCGGTAGAAAATCCTTGCAAATGTCTCGGCAATGACGCAGGAAACGCCTGCTGCTTTGATCGCGATCGGCGCGTGCTCTCTGGAGGATCCGCAGCCAAAGTTCTTGTTTGCAACAATGATGTCCCCCGGTCTGACGCGGCTGACAAATGTCTTGTCGATATCCTCCATACAATGTGCCGCAAGCTCCTTTGGATCCGACGAATTCAGGTACCGTGCCGGAATGATGACATCGGTATCGACATTATCTCCATATTTAAATACTCTGCCTTCTGCCTTCATCCTTCCACCTCCTCAGGAGAACTGATCTTCCCTGTCAGTGCACTCGCTGCCGCTACGGCAGGGCTCGCCAGATAGATTTCTGAATCCACAGCTCCCATCCTGCCGACAAAGTTCCGGTTTGTTGTCGATATGCAGCGCTCCTTTGAAGCCAGTATCCCCATATAGCCCCCCAGGCACGGTCCGCAGGTCGGTGTCGACACAACTGCCCCTGCCTCAATGAAGGTCTCGATCAGGCCTTCTCTCAGAGCCTCCAGATAAATCTGCTGCGTGGCAGGAATCACGATGCAGCGAACATGGTCTGCAACCTTTCTTCCCTTCATGATCGCTGCCGCAGCCCTCAGGTCTGACAGCCTGCCATTTGTACACGAACCGATGACAGACTGATCGATCCGGATCTCACCGACTTCGTCGATGGTCTTTGTATTGGATGGCAGATGCGGGAAAGACACCGTCGGCCGGAGTGATGTCAGATCGATCGTATATTCCTCATCATACACTGCATCCAGATCCGCCTCATACACCTGATAGGGCTTGCTGGAATGCTCTCTGATATATGTCAGCGTCCTGTCATCAACCGGGAAGATACCATTCTTTCCGCCTGCCTCGATGGCCATATTGCAGATCGTAAAGCGGTCATCCATCGTGAGGTTTGCGACACCGTCTCCGACAAACTCCATCGACTTGTAGCGTGCTCCGTCGACACCGATCATTCCGATAATATGGAGGATGACATCCTTCCCGGATACATACTTCGGGAGCTTTCCAGTCAGATTGAACCGAAGCGCGGACGGAACCTTGAACCAGGCCTTTCCGGATGCCATGCCGGCTGCCATGTCCGTCGACCCCACGCCTGTCGAAAATGCGCCAAGCGCACCGTACGTGCAGGTATGGGAGTCTGCCCCGATCACGACATCTCCTGCTGTGACAAGTCCCTGTTCCGGCAGGAGTGCATGCTCGATCCCCATCTTTCCAACATCATAATAGTGGCTGATCTCATGCCTGATGGCAAACTCCCGGACACACTTGCAGTGCTCTGCAGACTTTATATCCTTGTTCGGGATAAAGTGATCCATAACAAGCGCAATTTTATCCTTGTCAAATACACGGTCATCCTTCAAACGATCCATCTCTCCGATCGCAACCGGAGACGTAATGTCATTGCCAAGTACAAGATCGAGCTTTGCCTCGATCAGCTGTCCCGCGTGAACCTCCGGAAGGCCGGCTGCCTGCGCGAGTATCTTCTGAGTCATTGTCATTCCCATATTGATCCTCCATATGGCTGCTATACGAATTGCCCGAAGAACATTCCCATTTTAATCAAATCGCGGCAAGAATACAAGCCGCTCCCTGTCAGTGCATCTGTAATTGATCGTCAGCTCGTGCTCCGCGATCGATGATGTGCGGTCGCCTTCACAAAAAAACGGGGATCTCCCGTCCAGATGCCCGGACAGGAAAATCTCCGTTTTCATCATTCTCAAGCTGTCAGTAAGAACCGGTTCCGGCCTCTGATCAGTTGTTGATCAGCTTGTCCTCATCCTTCCAGCTGTAAAGCTTGCGAATCTCCTCACCGACCTTCTCGCACTCCATCTCCTGATGATGTCTGCGGAGTGCCTTGAAGTGAACCTGACTGCCTGCTTCACTCATATCAAGCAGGAAGTCCTTTGCAAAGGAACCGTCCTGAATGTTCTTCAAAACCTCCTTCATGGCCTTCTTCGTCTCGTCCGTCACGATCTTCGGTCCAACCATGTACCCGCCATACTCAGCCGTATTGGAGACCGAATACCACATTCCGCCGAATCCGGACTGATAGATCAGATCGACAATGAGCTTCATCTCATGAATGCACTCAAAGTATGCGTTTCTCGGATCATACCCTGCCTCCACAAGCGTCTCGAATCCTGCCTGCATCAGGGCCGTGACGCCGCCGCACAGGACAGCCTGCTCACCGAACAGATCGGTTTCCGTCTCGGTCTTGAAGGTTGTCTCAAGAAGACCGGCTCTTGCTCCGCCGATTGCAAGGCCATAGGCAAGCGCCAGATCCTGTGCCTTTCCGGTATAATCCTGCTGGACAGCGATCAGGCACGGGGTTCCTCTTCCAGCCTGATATTCAGACCGGACCGTGTGTCCCGGAGCCTTCGGTGCGATCATTGTCACATCGACGTTTGCCGGCGGGACGATACATCCATAGTGAATATTGAACCCGTGCGCAAACATCAGCATATCGCCTTCCTTCAGGTTCGGCGCGATGTCCTTCTTGTACATAGCTGCCTGTTTCTCATCATTGATCAGGATCATGATGATATCCGCACGCTTTGCTGCCTCCGCAGTCGTGTAAACCTCAAATCCCTGCTCCTCTGCCTTCTTCCAGGACTTGGAACCCTCATAGAGCCCGATGATGACCTTGCACCCGGAGTCTCTCAGATTCAGTGCATGCGCATGTCCCTGACTTCCATAGCCGATAATCGCAATTGTCTTCCCGTCAAGCAGGGACAGATTGCAGTCTTCCTGATAGAAAATCTTTGCTCTTTCTGCCATGATGCTCGCTCCTCTTTTCATCTTTAAAATACCTTCCGGTGTGCCCGGAAGATGGGTATATATTTCAAGACAGCTTCCTGTCATGAAACCGCATGAAAAAACTCTTTAAAAAAACCTGACATCATCCGACCCTCTGGACAGGCCGGTAAAGCCGGTTCTTGCCAACTCCAGAATCTCATATCCGCTCAGAAGACGCAGAAACGCCTCCAACTTATCATGATTTCCTGTCAGCTCGACAATCAGAGAATCCTGCCCGACATCGACAATTTTTCCCCTGAATACATCCGAAAGCGTGACAACGCTCTGACGCTGCTCCGGTCTGACCCGTATCTTCACAAGTACGAGTTCCCGTGTCACAGAATTGTCCGGATCCAGTACCTTCAGATCGACGACATCGACCAGTTTTCTGAGCTGCTTGGTAATCTGCTCCAGGACATCATCGTCCCCCTCGGCCACAACTGTAATTCTTGAATACCTTGGATCTGCGGTCTCCCCGCCCGTGATGCTCTCTATATTGTAGCCTCTCCGGGAAAACAGTCCTGAGACGCGCTGCGTGACACCAGCTGTGTTGTCCACAAGAAGGGAAATGACCCTTTTCTTCACCTCTGTCATCCTCCTGAATTCTGACAATTTCCTGCATGATAACAAGTTCCATTCCGGTTGTCAATGCAGAAGCAGCAGATAAAAGAAGAAACTTCACAAAAAATCTACAGTTTCGCAGATTCTTTGTGAAGTTCCGTGTTTACTCGAAATTATTTTCGGTATCAGCCAAACTGATTGACAATCGCCTGACTGACCGCCTGCGCCATATCATCACAGCGCTGATGATAGAATGTCATATCATCCCTGTCATCGATGAAGCAGGTCTCAATCAGCCCATAGCTGATGCCCATCTCCTGAAAAACCCTTGCATTCAGGAGGCCGGACGACCGCCAGACTGCCGGGCCACAGATCGGAAGACCAAGCCCGTTGAGCGCCCCGATGATGCTGGAATCAATGGAAGTTGCACTCTTCCTCGAATTGACGTACATGAAGGTGCCCTTCATCTTACCGTTGCCATTGTAATCCTTTCCGGATGCTGCCGAAGCGTCAAAATGCACTTCCAATACATAGTCATACTGCAGAAGGTCCGGCAGCCTTCCGTTGCTGCGGAGCGCATTGTATGCCTGTGCTCCATAGGTTCCCTTCCCCTCGATCCGGGACTGAAGCGTCTTCCCACTGACAATCACTGCATTGAGGGTGTTTTTGACCTGTGTATAACCATCCAGACTGGTATCCAGCATATCGACGTTCACCCTGCCAGTTGCAGCAAGCGATCTGTAGATTCTCGATCCGAAGTCTCTTGTATAGGCCTGTTCCTGGATCCAGCTTCCTCCCCACTTTCCAAGCGCACCGGAATCTCCCTGCCCATGTCCACAGATAATCAGGATGCTTGCCTTGCCTGTCGATGCCTTCGTTCCGGCTTTCCTGAGGTTCGATACAGAAGCTGAAGCGCTTCCGGCCGCTCCGGCCACCTCCGCTACACTCGCCCTCTTTGTCCGTATGCCGCGTGCATTCACTTTCCAGCCATCCGGCGTCACCGTGCTCCTGTACATATTGCCATCGGCACCGAAGAAATAATACTTTTTCTTGTACTTAACCCATCTGTTGACCGCCATCTTCCCGTTTTTCAGGAGATAGATATGTCTTCCATCTGACGTATTGGCAAAGGTCCGCTTCAGCATCAGTCCGCTGACGCCAGCCTTTCTGGAGGTCGAAAAATAATACCAGCTGTCTCCTACCTGGCAGAGCCCGCTCATCACGGAGCCGTCTGCCGAAAACCCGTAAGGTCCGGTCCTGAGGACTTTCCGCAATCCAGCTGTATACATGCGCCCTCTTACACCGGTTTTCCCTGTTGTCCGAAAATAATGGTACTTTCCATGGATGCGAATCCAACCGGTTCTGAGGTATCCGCTTTTATTGAAGTAGTAGGTATGACCGTTAATCTGGGTCAGACCGATAGCACGGACACTTTCACCGCTGACAGATGTATACCAGATTCTGCTGCCTTTCCGGTGCCATCCGTCAGCTGCAAATGCACTGAACGCCATCAAAAAAGTCAGCAGCAGGACGAGCATCGCTGCCGCCGGCAGTCTTCTGAAACGGACCCTTTTCATAATCTCCTCCGGGAATTTTCTGATTCTCCGTCCTCCACTCTTCTAAATGGATGGAACTTTGAAACCATTTCATTACAAATTATGACAAAACTGTTACAGCCATTATATGCACCCGTCCCTGTTCCGTCAAGTCTGTAACGATTCCTCCCCTTTGCTGCCGTCTTCCTTCCCCTCATCCGCCAGTTTTTCCACAAGCTGACGCAGCCAGTCTTTCATCTTTTCCTCATCCGGCGGACACCCCGGAAGGTTCATGTCAAAGCCGGATGTACAGCTGCCAATTCCGAAGCGTCCTCCTTTTCCCCGGAATCCTTGTCCGATGCAGATTCCCCTGAGCCTTTCTACGGGCACTCCTTCATCCTCCAGTTCTCTTAATACGGGTACAAGTCTGCCATAGCAGGCCGAACAAGAGTTTACCTCATGGACAAGCTCGCTGACGCGTATCAGCCCTGCGGTCTTTTCCTTCGTCTGCCTGTGCGTCAGTTCCCCCGGGGAGGACTCTGTATCCTCATAGCGCACCTTTCCACGCTCTTCCGCTTTCTCTTTTAAAACCCGGACAGAGGCGCGGGAAAGATCAGCCGTACCCACCCCGCACTGTTCCGCAATCCGGATATAAGGGACTTCCGTCTCGTCCAGATGCATCAGATGAAGACAGTACGCATCATTGAGCACCGGGTCGACAGCTGCAAAAATCCGGTTCTGAACGACGGGATTTCCGCCATCCTCGAATGTCAGATCGGAACAGATGCTGTCCGTCAGAATGAAATCCTGGTGTAAACCTGCAGAAAGATGCCCGATTGGCTCAAACAGCCCGATCTGATGGAACCGGCGCTTCTCCGGGTTTGGGATACACCCCTTCATATTTTTCAGTGCGCAGGTCATCCTTGTCTGACAGTGCCCCTTCATCACCGGAAGGTTGATCAAAAAGTCCGCAGAGAGCGGTTCTTCACAGATCCGGATCTTCATGCCGGCACAGTCCACAAGCCTGCTTTTGTCTTTCTGAAGATCAACAAATGGAACTTCCAGGCGCTTCAGCATCGTATCATACCCACAGACAAGCAGTGCATCGTCCGTTCTGTCCCCGACCCAGGATCCTTCGCAGACAGAAAGATTCCTGAATCCTGCCTCCTGAAGGTATCGGATCACGCCCTCCACAATCTCCGGGTGTGTTGTCGCCCCCTCACTGGCAGGAACCGGTCCCAGAAGGTTGGGCTTGAGGATGATCTTTGCTTCATAGGACGCACACTTTCCCAGAATCATTTCCCTGAGACCTGCATGCCTGCAGATCTCATACGCCATCATCTGAATCCGTTCGCCGTAGATGACAATGATCTCCTGGTCTCTCATGAATACACTCTCTTTCTTTGATTACTTTTTCTTCCGGTGGATCAGATAGCTGACCGCAATATAAATTACCAGGAGAATCGCCAGCACATACCCCACAAATCCGAGCGCCGGGATTCCAAACAGCTTCGGTTTCATATCCGTCGTGCACAGGATGCTGGAAGAGACCAGCAGCGCCATCACCCAGATTCCAAGATTAAAATGGCGGGACAGCCTTCCCAGCAGCTCCGTCAGCTCGTCCGAGGTATGCAGATCCAGGTTGATCCGGGTCTGCCCACTCGAATATTCCCTCAGAAGCTTCCCGAGCAGAGTCGGAAAATCTGCGAGATTCTTCGCGGATTTGTAGAGGTTCACCGAGCTGTTGCGCAGCTCTTCCTTCCAGTTGATATGATCGAACACCTCCTGACGGAGCCTTGCCTGTGCAATCTTCACCATATTGACATCCGGACTGACCTGTGAAAGGACCCCTTCGATGTTATTCAGTCCTCTTGCAAGCAGTGTCAGGCCATGCGGCATCTGGACCCCGTTCTGTTTCATGACATCCATCATATCCCCCAGGAAGGATACAATATTGATGTCCCCCAGGCCTTTTCTGCCGTAGGAACGCATCAGGCTGGAGATCCCTGTATGAAGCTTCTGTTTGTCCGTCTTGCCTGAAAACTTGCCAATGGACAGCACTGCATCTTCGATCTTACCATTGTCGTCTTCCGCAATCCCCTCAATGGCGATCTGGATTGCCGAACGGTCATGCTCCGTCAGGCGTCCCATCAGCCCCATATCAATCCATACAATCTTTCCATCCCTGATCAGGATGTTGCCCGGATGCGGGTCTGCATGGAAAAAGCCGTCCACCATGACCTGCCGGATCCAGTTATCGATCAGCTTCTCTCCGATCTCATTCAGATCATACCCCAGAGCCTCAAGGCTTTTCTTATCCGTAATGTCGCAGCCCCGGATGTACTCCATGACGAGGACCCGTTCCGTCGTATACTCGCGGTAGAGCCTCGGGACAGCCACAAACCGGACATCCTCATTCAGGCGGGCAAACTCCTCCATATTGGAAGCCTCTGCCTGGAAATCCATTTCCTCCTGCGTGACCTTCCACAGCTCATCCAGAACATCGTCCAGATCGACCGTTCCCTTCACGATGACATTCGGGACAAACTTCACGGCACGGTGAAGGAGCCCGATATCCCGCTTCATCGTACTGTATATACCCTCCCGCTGCACCTTGACGACAACTTCTCCGCCTGCTGCGAGCACCGCCCGGTGAACCTGCGCAATGGAGGCAGAACCCAGTGGAACCTTCTCAACTTTTTTGAAGACTTCCCCGACAGGCCGGCCATACGATTCCTCGATCACGCGGATCACTTCATCAAACGGCATCGCCGGCACATCCGATGTGAGCTTCATCAGCTCATCACAATATTCCCGGGGCAGGATATCCGAGCGCATGCTCATCAGCTGCCCCAGCTTGATGAAGGTCGGTCCCAGGTCCTCCAGGATTTCCCTCAGCTTGACCGGTGTCACACCCCGGGAAATGCTGTGCGCATGAAGAACCCTTGTGATCTCACGGAGTCTGCCCGCGTAGCTCTCACTGCCCGAATCAGACTGCGGATTCTTCCCGATCGCATCTTCATTGATGCTCCCGTCAGCATACACCGTCCTGTGACGCTCTGATTCCTTCTCACGGTAGGACGCAATCCGTTCTGTATGAAACTGCTGCTGATTTTTCTCTGGTTCTGCACTCACTGGTCTTCTCCTGTATCCGCCGCTTCCCCTGAAAAAAGGATACCCCGTCAGACAGCTGACGGGGCAGTATTCTTACAGATTCTCATCCTGCTGCTTGTCATCGGCATCCACCTCGGCAAGCCTCTTTTTAAGCTCTTTCAGGTCATCTTCTGAAAGATTCTTCAGGATGGAAGAAACATCCGCGCCGGCCTCCTTCTGATCCCTCTGATGAAGCTTTTGATCCAGATTATGCTTCAGCTCCTCATTGAGTGTCTTCCCCTGTTCCACAGTGATTTCACCCTTTTTGATCATGTCTTTCAGCAGCTGGTCCGCTTTCTCGGTCCCCTCCGCCGCCGCCCCGACGCCTGCAAGAAATGCCTTTTTCATCAGATCAACAATATCCGTCATTCTGTACTCCTTTCCGGGTTTTCCCTCAGTGCAGCACTCCAATCCATCTCAGTCCTTTCGGCAGAAATATGACAAGTCCCGCCGCAGCAGCACAGATCGCAGCAATCAGAACCGCTCCGGCTGCCGTATCCTTTGCCTTTTTTGCAAGAGGCTTCCGCTCCTCCGTCACCAGATCAACGACAGCCTCCACAGCCGTGTTGACAAGCTCCAGGGCAAGCACAAGGCCAAAGAGCGTCAGACATATGCACCACTCTATCGGGCTGATTTTCAAGAATACGCCGAAGAAAACGACAAGTCCGGTGAATGTCAGATGAATCCTGATGTTCCTTTCCTCCCGGATACAGGTTCCAATCCCCTGAAATGCATATCCGAAGCTCCTGGCCAGTGAGCTTCTGTTCACCTTCGACATTCTCAGCCTCCATCCACCATTCTGCGTACAGCAGCTTAATCCAGATATTCCCGCATCGGGCGGTTTTTCTGTTTCAGCTTTCTGAGCGCCTTTGCCTCAATCTGACGGATCCGCTCTCTTGTAACATTCATCTTTTTCCCGACTTCCTCAAGCGTGCAGGGATGATCCCCCTTGAGTCCGTACCGATATTCCAGTACCTCCTGCTCACGCGGTGAAAGCTCCGCCAGAATCTTCCGAATCTGTTCATTCATCATCGACTGGGCGGCTTCATCCGCCGGGACCGGGGTGGAATCGTCTCTGATGAAATCTCCCAGACTCGAATCATCCTCGTCGCCGACCGGCGACTCCATAGAGACAGGCTCACGTGAAATTTTCTGGATCTCACGCACCCTGTCCGGAGTCATATGGATCTCCTCCGCAATCTCGTCCGTCGTCGGATCTCTCCCAAGTTTCTGGACCAGTTCTCTGGATGCCCGGTTCACCTTATTGATGTTCTCCACCATATGAACCGGTATCCGGATGGTTCTTCCCTGATCCGCGATGGCTCTCGAAATCGACTGCCTGATCCACCAGGTCGCATAGGTTGAGAACCGGAACCCCTTGCGGTAATCGTACTTCTCAACTGCCCGGATCAGTCCCAGATTGCCCTCCTGGATGAGATCCATCAGAGACATCCCATGTCCGGTATAGTGCTTGGCGATTGAAACAACAAGCCTCAGGTTTGCTTCCTCAAGTTCCCTTTTGGCAGACTCATCTCCTTGCTCTACCCTTTTGGCAAGTTCTGTCTCCTGATCCGGGCTCAGAAGCGGAACCTTTCCGATTTCCTTCAGATACATGTGAATCGGGTCGGACACGCCAGAGCCCGAAGCGTCCGGAGAAACGTCCGGATCTCTTTCCGCCCCGTCAGAAGAAAACGCATCTTCATCATCTGCATCCACCGTCCCGTCTTCATCATCAAACGAATCGATTTCTTCAGTTGTCGGAAGAAGGACGTCAACTCCCCTTCCAGACAGATATTCCACGACAGCTGATAGTTCCACTTCAGACGGCTTGAGATCCAAGAAGAAATTCTGTACCTCCGAATACTCCAGCGCGTCATCTTCATTCTTTGCCGCCGAGATCAGCTCCTTTGCTCTTTTGCGAAGAGTCTCCTTCCTTTTTTCAACAGCTGGGTCTTTCTGTTTTCTGACTTCCCCCATACCTGATTCTCCTGCACTGTGCCTATATGACATCCGGTTTGAAATGGGCCTCTTTCATATAATTCACAAGAACATGTTTCAATATGCTTCCAATCTTATCAGATATGCACAATCAGTTCAATCTATTTTCTCCGTCGGTGCTCCTGTGTCTTCTGTGTCTTCTCAGATATAGTACATGTCATCCGCATTAACATGATGCTCACTGTAATAGGCGATCAGACCCGCCAGCGTCTCCTCTTCCAGAATGTTGTCAAATGCTTCATTCAGTCTTTCAATCACACAGACCTGGACCGTCTGCGCAATCCCGTCATCCAGAGACTTCTCCGGTTCAATGTGATACGCGCCATCAAGCGCATGTAATATTTCCGCAACGGTGATCTCCGACGGGTCCTTTGCAAGATAGTATCCGCCCTGTGATCCTTTGACGCTCTGGATGATCCCGGCTCTTCTGAGACTTGCGAAAATCTGTTCCAGATACTGGGAGGAAATCCGGTTTCTCTCAGCGATGCTGGAAAGCGAGATCCGTCCATTCTCAGAATTCATGCCCAGATCAATCAGTGCCCTGAGCCCGTACCTGCTTTTCCTGGATAAAATCACGATTCTGCCCTCATTGTTAAACAAAAGTCCCTGCTCATAGTATACGCCATGATCAGGGACTTATAAACAAAAATTATCAGATTACTTTTCAATTACTGCTGGAAAAGCGGGGTCGAATAATAGCGGTCTCCCGAATCAGGAAGGAGCGCTACAATCGTCTTGCCCTTGTTCTCCGGACGCTGTGCAAGCCGGATGGCTGCATCCAGCGCTGCGCCGGAAGAAATTCCAACCAGAACGCCTTCCTTTCTTGCGACAAGCTTGCTGCGTTCAAATGCTGCATCATTCTCGACTGTCAGAATTTCGTCATAGATCTTCGTGTTCAGCGTATCCGGTACAAATCCGGCTCCGATTCCCTGAATTTTGTGCGGTCCGCCTTTTCCCTGAGAAAGCACCGGGGACCCTGCCGGTTCCACAGCGATCACCTTGACCTCCGGCTTCTGACTCTTAAGATACTCGCCGACACCCGTCAGAGTTCCGCCTGTGCCGATTCCTGCCACAAAGAAGTCAACCTGTCCATCTGTGTCATTCCAGATCTCCGGGCCGGTTGTTGCTCTGTGTGCAGCCGGGTTTGCCGGATTCGTGAACTGCCCCGGAATGTAGCTTCCCGGAATCTCCTTTGCAAGCTCATCCGCCTTCGCAATGGCACCCTTCATTCCTTTCGAGCCTTCTGTCAGGACAATCTCCGCTCCATAAGCCTTCAGGATATTTCTTCTCTCGACACTCATCGTCTCAGGCATGGTGAGGATGATTCTGTACCCCTTTGCCGCTGCGATCGAAGCCAGCCCGATCCCGGTATTGCCGGAGGTCGGCTCGATGATGACAGACCCCTCCTTCAGCAGTCCCTTCTTCTCGGCATCCTCAATCATCGCCTTTGCGATACGATCCTTGACAGAGCCTGCCGGGTTAAAATACTCGAGCTTTGCCAGGATCTTTGCCTCAAGGCCAAGCTCCTTCTCGATATTGACAAACTCCACAAGCGGTGTGTTTCCGATCAGCTCCAGTGTTCCCTGGTAAACCTTTCCCATCTCTGAATCCTCCTTATGTGCTGCAAGTCTGTATCATCTGCCAGTGTTCTGTTTCATTGACTGCATTATAAGTCGGATATAATATATATGTCAAGTATGTTTTATAGTTTTTATCAGAATTCCTCCAGAAATGAATGTCTGACACCTTCTCTGTCCTTGTAGCCAATCACGGCATTCAGGCTGACATTCTCAACGCTTCTGAACAGATTCGCCTCAATCACCGGATCCTGTCTGGCCAGGTCTGCAATCAGCTGTTTGACATCATCCCGCTTGGATCCGCGCGCGCCGCCGCAGCTCAGGCAGTTTTCCGTGAAGCGGCAGGCACACTGAATGAAGTTCAGTTCATTGGCATCTCTCCAGGCCTTGATGTCCTTCTCCCTGATGAGATACAGAGGGCGGATCAGCTCCATCCCTTCGAAATGCTGGCTCTTCAGTCTCGGCATCATTGTCTCGACTTTTCCGGCGTACAGCATGCCCATCAGAATCGTCTCAATGACGTCATCATAATGATGACCAAGTGCGATCTTGTTACACCCAAGCTCCTTCGCATGACTGTAGAGATATCCACGTCTCATTCTCGCACAGAGATAGCATGGATTTTTGTCAATCTCCGCAACCGTATCGAAAATCTCCGTATTGAAAACAGTCAAATCAACACCCAGTATTTTCGCATTGTCTTTTATAATCTGCCAGTTATCTTCATTGTACCCGGGATTCATGCACAAAAATACCAGCTCAAACCGGACAGGCCCATGTCTCTGCAGTTCCTGCAGCAGCTTTGCCATCAGAAAGGAATCCTTCCCGCCGGATATACAGCAGGCAATCCGGTCTCCCTCCTGTATCAGCTGATAATCCTTGACCGCCTTTGTAAAGGGCGACCACACCGTTTTTCTGAACCTTTTTATGATGCTTCTCTCGATTGCAGCAGTCTTCTCCGAGCGCTTCTCGTCCTGATCCTCCTCCATGAACCGCTGAAGACTCAGACGAAGATAAGCTCTCCAGCCGCCATCCAGGTTTGCCGCATCAATGCCATGGTCCTGAAGCAGGCTGACAATGTCCCTGCTGTGGTCTCCCGTATGGCACATGACCAGATAGCTTTTTCCCCTGTCAAGTCTGGATATGCTGCCCTCCGGATCCTCTTCAAACTGCCTCTGCGGAATTGAGAGCGCTTCCGGATAACTGCTCCTCAGGAACTCCTCCTGGCTCCTGATGTCAAGCATCACCCACTTTCCACCTGGAGTGATCAGTTTCTCTGCCTGTTCGATTGTCATAGACTTCATCTTCCCTGCTCTGCCCTTCTATTATCAATTTGTTATCAGCATTGTTATCTATCTGTCTATCCTGTTCAGCCTTTCGATCAGCTGTTCTTTCTGCATTCCACCGCCGGGCTGAAATGAGCTCCGGGAATAAAAATCAGGCGGAGAACCTCTTTGTCCCCGCCTGATATGTACTGCTCTCAGCCCTGAATGCCGAATACCCCCGGCTGACTGATCCCCCGGCATCGCTGCCTTGTGTCTCGTTCAGCTTCCGTTTCAGGTTTCCTGCTGACTGTCCGTGTCAGGTATCAGCTGGTCGGCGTCGATCCCGGCTGCTTTGCCCTTGACTGCATCTGCAGAAAGCCCGGACTCGCTGACCGGTGTATTCCTGGCCTCCTCCGGCACCTCGATGGAAACCGGCGTGTCAAAATCGTAATCCGCCGACGCCTTTAATGTATTCACTGTGACAGAAAGCTGGGGCTCCTCCGGCTCCGCTGCGGAACCTGTGTATCCTGCCCTGATGAGAGACTCAATCCTGCTGACCAGCCCGGAGAAATCGCTCCCGCTCAGATCCATCTCCATATGTACCGGAAGGAACGTCTCTGTATTGTAGTCCTCCTTCGTGTTGACAGACAGCGACTTCAGGATGTCCTCCGCAATCTGGCGTTTCTGGTCGTCCAGGCCATCACCGGATGCATTTGAAAGGCTGGAATTCATGACATCCGTAAGCATCCCGGATAAGAGGCTGCCGCTGATTGTGGACGTCATCTCATAGCACTCCTGATTGCCGGTCGTGACTGCCTCAGGGGCCAGAGTTGTTACCTTCTCAACCTGATCGAGCAGTGCCTGCGCATCGAATCCCTGCTCCTTAAGCTTGCTGTAATCGCCTGATTTTGATGCTGCCAGAGCTTCCTGAACCGTCCGCATCTGATCTGTTCCAACTCTTGACGCTTCCCAGCTTCCGCCATTCCCCGTATCTAGATTTGCATAGATGATACCACTTCCGTCATCATCCGTTACAAAATACTCTGACAGCTTTGCGTCGACAGTATTCCCCAGTGCGGTTCCCTTCACATTCCCTTCCATCTTCATCTGGAAAGGATCCAGAGTATACGAAATCGTCAGATCTGCGTTGCCGTTTAAGGATGCCTTCGTGGCAGTCGACGAATCCGCTCCAATCTGAAGGGCGGCATCCGCTTCCATCTGCATCGATACCGTCGCACTGTTTTTCGCTGCCTGTGCCTCCTGACTCTTTCTGTGCAGCTCCTGCACGGTCATGGCAGAGTCGAATCCGGAAAGCATCATGGCCGCAGCCGCCGTTCCGGCAATAAGTTCCAATGCAATATGCTTCTTCATAAGATCTCCTTTTATATCTTCCCTGATATACGCCCCTCTTTCTATCACATATGGGCAACCTTGTCAAAAACATCCGTGATGGTCTGATCGGGCGCAGGTGTCAGAAGACTGACGATCACATTGACAAGGCAGGAAATCAGAAATGCCGGAAGAAGCTCGTAGATATCAAATCCGCCGCCCAACGGACGTACAAGGAATTTCCAGACAAAAACCATGGTTCCTCCCGCTGCCATCCCGCAAAGCGTGCCCTGCCTGTTGGATCGCCTCCAGTACAGGGACAGCAGGACAGCCGGTCCAAATGCCGCACCGAATCCCGCCCATGCAAAACTGACAATCCTGAAAACCGAGTTGTTTGGATTCCATGCCAGAACAATTCCAATAGCGGCTATGATGCCAAGTGTCAGTCTTGCGATCAGCATCTCACCCTTCGCGTTCATCTTCCGGTTCAGAAAACCGCTGACGATATCTTTCGATACAGAAGAAGAAGCCGCCAGAAGCTGCGAATCAGAAGTAGACATAGTCGATGCGATGATTCCAGACAAAATCACACCTGCAATAAGCGCCGGTCCGAATCCAAATTCGCTGAGCCGGTGAGCAATCCGTACAATGACGGTCTCAGCTGCACTGGAATCCGAAAGGACTTCGATTGTACCAGTCTTACTCATTCCCAGACCGATGATTCCAATCAGGATCGCTGCGCCCATCGCAATGACAACCCACACGCTTGCGATTCTTCTTGACAGCTTCAGCTTCTTCTCATCCCTGATCGCCATAAACCGCAGAAGGATATGCGGCATTCCAAAATACCCAAGCCCCCACGCCAGCGTGGAAACAATCGTAAGAGCAGAGTATGGTCCTGAGGTTCCCGGTGCCCAGAAATTCCCGGCATCCGGAATATGACTTCTGAAGAGGGACAGATGTCCGCTCAGTTGTTCTGCGTTGGATACAACTGCTGCCCAGCCTCCGGCCTGGCTGATTCCAAACACAAGGACGACGATCAGCGCAATCGTCATAATGATACTCTGCACGAGATCCGTCAGGCTGGCCGCCAGAAAGCCGCCCGTCATCGTATATCCGATGACAATCAGAGCACCGACAATCATACTGACATGGTAATCCAGCGAAAACAGGGAAGCAAACAGTTTCCCGATCGCAGCAAACCCGGACGCCGTGTATGGAATAAAGAAGATCACAATGATGAGGGCAGATATCAGCGTCAGAATCTTCTTTCTGTCCCCATACCGGTTGGAAAAGTATTCCGGAACCGTAATCGCATCCCCTGCTTCAACTGTATAGTTGCGAAATCTCCTTGCAACAAACAGCCAGTTCAGATAGGTTCCTGCAGCAAGGCCAATCGCAGTCCAGAAGGGTTCCGCCACCCCAGACAGATAGGCAAGCCCTGGCAGGCCCATCAGCAGCCAGCTTGACATATCCGATGCTTCTGCGCTCATCGCGGTGACCAGCGGTCCGAGCTGTCGACCGCCCAGGTAAAAATCCCCGACACTGCTATTTCTTTTCGAGGTGATAAACCCAATTAGCAGCATCCCAACCAGGTATGCGATGATTGCAATGATGATTCCGGCCTGCGATGATATTGAACCCATACTTCCTCTCTCCCTGCTGGCTGTCCAGCGCTCTGTATTCACTGACTCATACGCTTTCTTACGCTGCCGCTTTATCAGATTACCACAGCAAAATATGAGCCCCGGTATTGAGCGGATTATAGCACAACAGATGATTTTTTCAAATATGTATCGTAATATTGGGAATATAAAAGAACATTTTCCGAACAGATTGATATTTTGGAAATATTTTTGAAAGGAAAACCGCCGCATCTCTGCGGCGGTCTGTTTCCTGAATGACTGAAAAATCTGATCAGCAGGAGATCTCACTTACTTTGCATAATCCACGACACGGGATTCGCGAATAAGACTGACCTTCACCTGTCCCGGATACTCCAATTCGGATTCGATCTGCTTTGCAATGTCCCTCGCGAGGAACGTCATATCTGCATCGCTGACCTGATCCGGAACAACCATGATACGAATTTCTCTTCCGGCCTGAATGGCAAATGACTTCTCAACTCCCTTGAAGCCGTTCGCAATATCTTCCAGTTGCTTTAGTCTGTTGGTGTATGTTTCAAGGGTTTCTCTTCTTGCCCCTGGACGAGCCGCAGAAATTGTATCTGCAGCCTGCACAATACAGGCAATCAGAGATTCCGGTTCTACGTCGCCATGGTGAGACTCCACAGCGTTGATGACGATCTGATTCTCCTTGTACTTCCGGCAGAGATCGGCACCGATCTGCACATGTGTTCCTTCCACCTCGTGATCGATGGACTTTCCAATGTCATGTAGAAGCCCGGCTCTCTTCGCCAGCCGGACATCGACTCCAATCTCAGAAGCAAGCAGACCGGAAAGATGCGCCACCTCAATGGAGTGCTTCAGCGCATTCTGACCGTAGCTGGTTCTGAACTTCATTCTTCCCAGCAGCTTTACCAGCTCCGGATGAATGCCGTGTACACCCACCTCAAGGCAAGCCTCATCGCCGGCTTCACGGATCTCGTTCTCTACTTCCTTCTTCGCCTTCTCGACTGTCTCCTCGATCCTGGCCGGATGAATCCGCCCGTCCACGATCAGTTTTTCAAGCGCAATCCTTGCCACCTCACGGCGGATTGGATCAAAGCTCGAGAGGACAACAGCCTCCGGAGTATCGTCAATAATCAGGTCCACACCGGTCAACGTCTCAATTGCCCGGATATTGCGGCCTTCACGGCCGATAATACGACCTTTCATCTCGTCGTTCGGCAACTGTACAACTGAGATAGCTGCCTCCGCGACCGTGTCCGCTGCACAGCGCTGAATCGCCTGGACGACATACTCCTTGGCCTTTCTGGCCGCGTCCTCTTTCGTCTGGTTAATCAGCTCCTTGTAAAGCTTTGCAGCGTCTGTCTTTGCTTCTTCTTCAACAGATTTTAAAAGATATTCTTTTGCCTGGTCGGAGGTCAAACCCGAAATTCGCTCGAGTTCCTGCTGTCTCTGCCCGAGCAGCTTGTCTGCTGCGGACTGCTTCTTCTTCAGCTCTTCCTCTCTTGCTGCCACACTACTCTCGCGACGCTCCAGAGCTTCTGTCTTCTTGTCAGCGGCCTCATCTTTTGCCATGACCCGCTTTTCAAGACGCTGCACCTCGGCGCGGCGATCTCTTGCTTCTCTCTCGGACTCATTCTTAATCCGGAGAGACTCTTCCTTCGCCTCGACAAGGGCTTCACGTTTCTTCGTCTCTGAGAGCTTCAGCGCATCATCAACAATCTTCCTTGCCTTCTCCTCCGCATTGCCAATGGTCGCTTTGTCTGCTTCTTCGCGGCGACGGATTACGGTTTTAGAAGTCAGAGGGACTGCGATTGCCAGTGTGATTGCAACAGCGATTAAAACAGCTAACGCAATCGGCACAGGAGCACCTCCTTACAATATTTAGTTGTCATGTAACTACAACTTTTATTATTGTACTTTTTTTCACAGGCTGTGTCAAGCTGGCGGAAATTTTCGGTCTGGTCACCATGTAACCAGTAATCATGCACAAATCACTGTTTCCTGACAGCCAGTCCCGGTCAGGTTCAATCCTGTCCCTGCAACTCCCGCAGCACACTCCTTATGTCCGCAGCTTCAAATCCCTTCCGCATCAGGTAGCCTGTCAGCTTCTGCTGCTCATCCCAGGATGCATGCGCGGCATCATATCCCCTTTTCCGAATCAGCTTTCGGATTGCTCCAACGTCTGCTGATTCCTGTAGAAAAGGGGCGTTTGCTTGATTCTCTTGTCCGACAGCAGAATATGCCTCACGAATCACATCTGAGTCCACCCCTTTTTTCTCGAGCTCCAGTACGATCACTTTTCTGCTTTTTCTTCCCGACTGCTGGCGAATGTAATTTTCTGCATACCGTTCGTCATCTGTATAATGGTAGGAAGCCACATATGCAAGCGCTTTTTCTGCGATCTCTTCCGGGTATCCGTCATGTCTGAGCCTGTCGCGAAGCTGGCGGACCGTTCTGTCAGAGGTTTTCAGAAGATTCATGCACCTGAGCTTTGCCCTTTTGACGAGCACATCGTCATGGATCGCTTCCAGAACTTCTTCCGGAATCTCTTCTCCCTCACGGATATGGTATTTCCTGAGCTCGCCCGCATAGAGTACAAATGAACTTTCGTCCTCAAGCACAATCTTTCTTTTTCGATCTGTCACCCTGAGGATTTCCGCTGCAATCATCCGCCTTCTCCACTCCCCGCACGCTTTTTCCTGCATCTCCGGCTCTTCCCATTCACGATGGCATCTCCCCGGAAATGTTCAGTTTCTCACTCTCTGTCAGCTGATCCCTCTTCCATTCGGAACGCCTCCGGCTCTTCCGAAGGTAACGAAGGTTGTGTATCGCTCTGTGTCTTCTGTTTGCCCTGTTCTTCGCCGTCCGGATCGATTCCATAATGGACGCGGACCTTATGGGAGATCTCTTCCATCAGCTCCGGATGATCTGCAAGGAACTGTTTCGCATTCTCACGTCCCTGCCCGATTTTGTTTCCTTCGTAGGCATACCAGGCACCGCTCTTGGCCACAATTCCGACATTCGAGGCAAGATCCAGAACATCTCCCTCTCTGGATATACCCTTTCCAAACATGATATCAAACTCCGCTTCCTTGAACGGCGGAGCAATCTTGTTCTTCACAACCTTGATCCTGGTGCGGTTTCCAATCACATCCCCCTGCTGGCGAATGGCCTCGATCCGTCTGACATCAAGCCGTATGGAAGAGTAGAACTTCAGTGCACGGCCGCCTGTCGTTGTCTCCGGGTTCCCGAACATCACGCCAACCTTCTCCCGAAGCTGGTTGATAAAGATCACAATGCAGTTGGACTTGCTGATCACACCTGTCAGCTTGCGAAGCGCCTGGCTCATCAGTCTGGCCTGAAGTCCGACATGGGAGTCCCCCATATCTCCATCGATCTCCGCCTTCGGAACAAGTGCTGCAACCGAGTCAACAATAATAATGTCGACGGCTCCGCTGCGGACCATCGTCTCGCAGATCTCAAGCGCCTGCTCCCCGTTATCCGGCTGAGAAATATACAGATTATCAATATCCACCCCAATGTTCTTCGCATAGACTGGATCCAGCGCATGTTCGGCATCAATAAAGCCGGCAATGCCGCCCCTCTTCTGCACTTCCGCCACCATATGGAGTGCAACTGTTGTCTTTCCGGATGACTCCGGTCCGTAGATTTCAATAATTCTTCCTCTCGGAATCCCGCCATGCCCCAGCGCTATATCCAGACTCAGGGATCCTGTCGGGATGGTTTCAACATTCATATTCGTGCCGCTGTCCCCCAGCCGCATGACGGAGCCCTTTCCGTATGCTTTCTCAATCTGGGACAGCGCTGCGTCCAGCGCTTTCATCTTCTCTGCGTTCACATCGCCCGCTTCAGCCATCGATGCAGTATTCTTCGTTGCCTTTGCCATATCTTTCTCCTGTACTCAGTCAGTTTTGTTTTTTCGAACTAATGTTCGGTCCTAATATTACAGAGAAACGTCATCCCTGTCAAGTCGTAATATCAGTGTCCTGAAGTTTCCATGAATCCTGAAAGTCGATTGATTTCGAAAGAATCATATATAGAGTTGAAAACAGAAACGGAGATAACAGAACTGTCATCTCCGTTTATATCGAATATCACAAAGTATGTCAATCTCAAAAAAGATCAGTCTTCCTCATCATCGGACGAATTCCCCTCTGCAGACGTTACTGTCTGATTCCCGGAATTTGTTTCATCTGATGCAGAGGTGCCGGCAGCTTCTCCCCCTGTTTCCTGTCCGGCAGCGGCCGCCTGGATCTGGGTATCCAGAGAAGCAAGCGCTGCCTCCTTTGCCGGCCGATACTGGGCATCTTCCCGTTCCCAGACCGCATAAGCTTCATTCCCGCGGTGATCTGTAAAATGGTAATTCTGCGTCAGATAATCCAACAGATAATCTGTATACTTCACGGCCCCAAGCAGATTGGTATGATGCGCATCATAATAATCCGTAGAAAAATCAATTCCGAGCTTTTCCTGATCCTTATTTGCATTCAGGAACGGAACATTGTACTCCTGCGCGATTGCTGTAATTGCATTCAGTTCTCCCATATCATCCTGTGTATAGGCGTACGGTGACGCAACAAGGATAACCTCCTGCCCAATCTTCCTGCAATAGTCTAGCACCTCCCGGAGCGCATTCTCTCCTCCTTGTGCCAGTTTTGTCTGACAGTGCTCGTCATACGGGATCGCACTCTGAGGCACAACCCGGTCTTTTATCGCATATCCCATAAACTGACTGGCATCGACAGCGGAAAAATCTCTCTTGCCACCCTTGATCACTCGCTTCCAGTTAGAACTGTCAAAAAGCCGCCAGTAATTCTCATGATTCATGATCAATGTCAGATAATACGGCAGCTGATCAGATGAAAAGCGGATTCCTGTCATCTTATTATAATGATTCAGGATTTCCCATCTCTTGAACGGATTCGCATAGTTCTTGATATAACGATACATGTTCGTCGTCATACCGTTCATGGATCGCGAACCAAGGAATCCTCTCACCTCGATCAGGGCAACCTTTGGTTTCTGGTGTTTGAGAAGATCCTTCAGCGAGAAGATGGTATTCTCCCCGACAGCCCCGGCAATCCCGTATGCATAGGAAGAAATGCCATGCTTTTCCCATGCTTCCATCGGATCATAATAGCGGTATACCGTGCTTGCACCGATCACAACCGCGTCAACCGTATTCTCCGGGAGGTTCTCGTAATCATACAGACGATAGGACTTCGGCCGGTCATAAAGCAACGTCAGAAACTGAAAGATCAGCGCCGTCACAACCAGAAAAACAATAATCTTCACCAGCTGCGGCGCCGTGATCGGTTTCTTCCTGTTTTGTGTCACTTCTTTCATCCTCAAATGACCTTATCTCCCTCAAGCAGTTCTGACGCAAGCTTCTTCCTCTGCAGTTTTCCGTTATAAGACCGCGGTATCTGATGGCAGATCACAATCTTCTGAGGTATCTTGTCCGGATCCACACGTCTGCGCAGATACTGCATCATCGCCTTGTGGTCGAATGTTTCCTCGTCCGTATCCACGACCAGAATCGGAACCTCGCCTGAAACCTTGTCTGGCTTTGCAATGCAGGCACAGTCCAGAATCCCCGGGTAGTCTGCTGCCACCTCCTCTATTTCGTCAGGCGCAATCTTGATCCCGCGGAAATTGATGACATCGTCAGCTCTTCCGAGGACATAGACATATCCCTTGTCATCGATATATCCCTCGTCCTTTGAGAAGATATATCCATCCTTCATAACGCTTTCTGTCAGTTCCTTCTGCTTCCAGTAGCCCTTCATATTCATGGCGCCTCTGGTCGCAATCAGTCCTGTATGCTTTTCATCAGAATGAATGATTTCGTGGTTTGCATTCGTCACGAAGAACTGCGCGTTCACAGCCGGTTTGCCGATGCAATGCTTCCTGTCTTCATTCCCGGAAAAATCCAGAAAACAGCTTCTCCCGGACTCTGTAGAGCCATAACAATTGTAAAGTCGTGTCCCTGGAAATGTTGCTCTCAAATTTTCCTTGATCTCGTCATTCAGGTAAGCAGTCCCGACCTGCACATAGTCCAGCTGACCGGCAAACTCCGAAAATCTTCCTCTTGAAAGCTTGAGGAGCACCGATGCCGCAGTTGGTGAAAGATCAATCGCCGTCGCATGATAATCCCTCATCAATTCATAGATTCTGCGCACCTGTGTCACACCGCGGACAAGAAGCGCTGCTCCATGTTTGGAATAAATCGCATAGAGTGTACGGATCGCATGGGCATGGCTGAGCGGCAGGGGGATCAGCTCCCTGTTTCCATCGCGCATATGAACCCCTTCCGCAACATTCTGGGCAAGCGCAACATCATTCGCATGGGTCAGCTCCACACCCTTTGACTTTCCAGTCGTCCCGGTTGTGAAAAGGATCTCGGCAGTTTCTTCTCCGGTCGGCACATAGTACACAGCGTCCCTTTCCGGTTCACCTTCTGACAGTTCCACATAAGAGGCCGTTATTCTGTTCAGGTCCTCCGAAGCAGGCTTTCGGTCTGATACAAACAATACCGGATCCGTCTCCTGATAGATACTGAGAATCCGCTCATCTGCTGCATCATCCTCTACAGGAACAAAAATCGCGCCGATCAGCCAGCAGGCGATTTCAAGTGACAGGTAATGTGCCTTTCCATCATACGAAGCTATGACACATCTTTCGAGATCTGCTCCTTTTGCGCGAAGGAACGCTGCTGCTCCCTCTGCATCTCTCATCATCTGCCCATAGGTATGCTCCCCGTCTGCATCAACGATGCAGAGTGCATCTGGAGAATTCTTCGCAGCTTCCCTGAAAATCGACAACACTGAAGTAAACACCGTACACCTCCATCCGTTACTTGCTTAAAAGCCCATATAAATAAAGGACGCTGCATTGTATCCCGGGCCATACTTTCCACACAGAATGACAAAGAAAAAGAGGAAAAGATAGATGCTCCACCGGAAAACAAGATTCCTTCCGGCCAGATGCGCCCTGATCTGCCATCCCCGCTCCTTCATTACCGAAGTCAGGAATAGAAGAAAAAGCCCTGCAAAACCGATCAAAAACTCTATTTTCCCCAGCCCATAAGTAAAGACTGTATGCCGGAACAAACCAAGACCAGGACTCGTCAGCATTTTTTTCAAAATCACCGCAGCTGCCCCAAGGGAAGGCGCCTTCACAAACGTTCTCGGAATAATCCCACACAGGAGGAATGTTCTGAGGATCCGGAAAACATGGAACTCAGGGGAATCTGGATCAAAGTGAAGCACCTTCAGCATCCTCGGATACACTGGCTTCAGAATGACACTCAGAATGATGATCCCGCCCTGCCAGGCTCCCCAGAGCATGTAATTCCAGCCCGTCCCATGCCAGAGCCCCGTTGCAATCCAGACGAGAATCAATGCGCAGACCGTCGTCGTATTCTGTCCTGCAACAGCGCCAAATTTTTTCCGCATGGCTCTCGAAAACTTCTTCACGAATCCGGAGATCGATACAGGCATATACAGATAATCGCGGAACCAGGCGCCGAGTGTAATATGCCATCTTCTCCAGAAATCATCAACGCTCGTTGCAAAGTAGGGTTGCCGGAAATTCTGTTCAATCTCAATTCCGAAGATCTGCGACATTCCTCTGGCAATGTCAACACAGCCAGAAAAATCTGTATACAACTGCACCGCATACAGGAACATCGTAAAAAGCAGCAGACTGCCTGACGCATTCTGATAATTTGCCAGAACATTCGTCACAAACGGGCCGAACCGGTCCGCAATCACGAGCTTCTGAAAGACTCCCCATAAGGCGAGCTGTACGCCAAAGCACACTCTCCTGTAATCAAAGTAGTGAAGCTCTCTGAACTGAAAGCCCAGCCTGTCATACCGGGCAATCGGTCCCTGAAGAATATGCGGAAAATAGCAGACATACAGAAGATAGCGGAAGAAGTTCTTCTCAGCCGGATATCTCTTCCAATATACATCCAGGACATACCCGATCGTGGAAAATGTATAATAGGAAATTCCAAGCGGGATAATGACTGTCAGTGCAGGGCTTCCACCCGAAGCAGCAGAGAAGAACAGCGCCGCCACTTTCCGGGCAAATTTTGTATATATGAGATATGCAAGAACCACCGCGACAACGATCCACATGACTTTTCTAGCCGAACGCTTCTCTTTCCTGCGGATCGCCTTTTTCTCGTCTTTTCTTTCTTCAGAAGCCAGTGCAAGCGCTGCTCTTTCATGAATGCCAGAGATCATCCGTGCACCGACGTAAGTAATGGCTGCCGTGCCCATCATAAAAGGCAGGTATGACAGGCCTGCCTTTGCATAAAATATAAGACTCGCTGCCAGAAGAACAACCCATCGTGCCTTCGCCGGTACAATAAAGTAAACAACCGCGACAGCTGTCAAAAATACCAGAAAATAAAACGATATGAAAGTCATCTCAGCTCTCTCACTGCTCGTCCTGAAGTCTTTCAACCAGTTCTGTCATCGCATCGACCGAGTTGAAATTTTCCGGTACAATATCGTCCATATCGATTTCAATGTTGAACTCGCTTTCCAGCTCCGAGATGAGCGCAGTCAGCGTCAGGGAATCGATTACCTTGTCGTCGATCAGCTTTGTCTCAGATACATAGTCAACAGAATCATCCATGCTCTTCAGAATATTCAGTATCCTGTCTTTCATCTTTTTTCTCCTCCATTCAATACCTTTTTCACTAGTTTCGAAACAACACTGTTATAGACCTGATAACCCTTGCTGCTTGGGTGAAGCCTGTCGGATGCAAAATAAGATGCCTTCGGTTTTCCATTTTTATCCAGGAACTTCGACGCAAGATCAATGTAAAACACATTATCCGTCTCACTGCAGTACTTTTTGATCAGTCTGTTGGCTGTTTTTTCCTGCAGCCAGGCTTTCTTCCGGCTTGGCGTAACCGGGATGGACATGTAAAAAACCGGAACATGATCTCCCAGATCCCGTCTGATAGAAGCAATCAGATTCTGAACCCTCTCAGCACATGTTTCCCCACGAATCCTTCCGGTACTGCCAATATCATTGCTGCCAACAAGAAGAATCACCGCATCAGGATGATAGGGTATGATCAGCTTCTTGTATAAGGTCATCCATTCCTGTGCCGTTGTGCCCCCAATCGCGTTGTTCACTACATTAAAGCCCGAAAACGCCTGGGAAACGGACCGCCACCGATCTGCGGAAGAACTCCCGGCAAGCAGGATTGTTTTCTTCCTTCTGGAAGAAGACACCTGGTTTCTCTGACTTCCGGCATTCTTGATGTTCTTCGCAGAAATGATCCTGGATTTCACACTGGCATCCAGAGTCCCCCTGGAAGGAATCACATAAACCACCATATGACAGGTCTTTTTCTTCCAGGTAGCCGTGATCACGGTATAACCGCGCTTATAGGTGGACAGCACGCCCTTTTTACTGACACGCGCCACCTTCGGCTTGGATGACTTATAAGTCACGCCTGCTGCCTCTTTGTTTATTGTCAGTTGAACGGACCTGTTGCGGACTACCTGGCAAAAAGGCGACGCAAAGTAGATCGTCTTTCCCTTTTCCTTCGTGTATTTTCTGACCAGCCTCTTCACCTTGGATGGGATCTTCACGTTTTCTGCCATCACGATTCCCATATCCGTGTTAACATCCGTATCCTGAGCAGCCGGGAATTCTGCCTGCGATTGCTGCAGATTCGGCCATGTGGGATCATCCGCCGCCATAGCTGGAAATGTACCTGACACTGCCATGAGTCCCACGATCAGAAAACAGACCATTCTGTTTATAAATGAACGCATGAAGCTCCCTCCGAAAAATCAGACAAGCGCAGCAAATACCAAACATTATAATAGGCGATTGACTTTCTTAAATCAACCGTAATTTTTCTTAATTATCCTGTAACATTTCAAATCGTTTATCCAGATGTCATTAATACTTCTCTCTTGTCTCATTCCGATAGCGCTCCGGGATCTCTGTATCCAGGTCGGGAATCCTGGACTTGATTGCCGCGATCAATTCGTCAGCCTCCTTTTCCCGGTTCGGAATGAGCTTCAGGATTCCGTCATTTCCATATGCGATAACGACGCCCCGTGAAGGATAGGTTCCGGCGCAGCTGCATCCTCCCTTGATCTGAAAATCGTGCGGATACGCCTTTATGATGGATGATAATGGAAGATATTTTATTGAAAACAAGCCGTTTGTCTGAAACAGCGCCTTTTCTCCAACTCTCCACTTTTCAATTCGCTGTGCACTTTCATAATCTGCTTCCAGCTCATGATCCGGAAGCTCCTTTTCAATAGCAGTATACTTCATCAGTGTGAAACCTCCGTTGGTTCAGCAATTTGATCCGTCTTTTTAGTCACTTTCATCTGAAAGAATCTCCAGATCCTCCGGCAGACCGTAAAAGCTCTTATATCCCCTCACAGCATTATTATTGACTGCGTTGATGTCATGAACATATCCCTTATGCTCGATTGGACTCAGGACCACTTTCCTGGCACCTTCTTCCGCCTGCTGCCGGATCTGTTCCAGCCGCTGCCGGTCCGCCCGATCGATCTGCCGGTAGATACAGGTATCATACAGGCAAAGTCCAGCCGCTACCAGCCCCAGGATCATCCCGGCTGTCCTGCTTCTCCACACTCTTCTGCTCTTATCCGGAAGTGTTTCCACCAACATGCAGCTGATCAGCACCAGAAACACGTACGCTCCAAAAAAGACTCTCGGGGTGATCGGTTTGGCCACAATGAACGGCCCGTCCACCAGACAAATACTCAGGATCAGAAACAGGATTTTTCTAAAGTTTTCATGCACCCTCAGCAGTATTATGGAGGTAATGAGGAGCGCTGCGACTGAAAGAATGCACAGTCCTGTTCCGACGAATGCCCACAAGCCCTTCGCAGGCATACGGCCTGATCGAAGTCCCACTGCCGCGGAGAACAGAGCCATGATTCCTTCCGTTCCGGCACAGTAGGCCGCCGCCAACCGTTTTCCCCGGCCAAGCTCATTCCTTTTCCCGAATGCAAAAAGCAGAAAAAGAACAAAGAGCAACACGTGCAAGAACGTCCAGGAACAATAGCCGAACACACAGATTCGCCCAATCCCCTTGAACATCGTCTTCACCAGACTGTCTCTGTCCACCTGACGGTACCAGTCTGTCCCATCCGCCACATGCCGATAAGCGCTGTTTGAAAACATCCACGCCGCTCCTGCCAGACAGCCCAGCAGATATCCCAGGGGCTGCAGACAGACGATTCTTTTCCCTCTTTTCCCAAACTTCCGATATGAATATACAGACGTCACAGCGGCAAGTACTACGTTGTAGATGGTAAAGTGTTCCACGATCAGGGTGTTCGCCAGACCCAGAAGTGCCAGTAAAACTACCTGCACCACGCATTTTTTCGGCTCTTTCTGCTTTAAAAACCGGAGAAACCAGGCCATATAGATCATCGTAAAGGTTACGCTGGTCACATAATTGGCATAGCCGGAGACCCAGCCGACCGTCTGGCTGAACATCGGAAGCGGCGAAAGAAACAGTGCCACTGCCGTCAGCAGATCCGCATATTCATACCCGGAGATCTCCCGGACCAGAAAGCACAGTAGCGTCAGCACTGCGCCCATGAAAACGGTTTTCAGGATCTCGGACCTGGTCAATGTCATAATAATCAGGTAGCCCAGATATCGTCCTCCGTATCCATCAAAAAAATTTTTCAAATGCGACACTCCAATCGCGCTCCCCCACCGAAGATCATCATCGGTATACGGAATAAAACGGCACATCACGCAAAACAGGACCAGCATGCAGCCCATGCGGATCGCTATCGCTCTTTTCTGTCTATTCTGCAAATCGATTCCTCCTTACCTCAGCCGGTGCCGATCGTCCCCGATGCAGCAGTTGTCTCCTGGTAAAAATCCTAACAAAAAGTAAGATTCGGTATTTGAAAAAAATAGAAAAATC
>Ga0256406_1001798_pt1 | contig 32964 bp, 28 predicted proteins | sample RumenRJG_03DNA_FD_185986 | JGI IMG/M metagenome (GOLD analysis project Ga0256406, IMG submission 185986) | Bovine rumen microbial communities from Lethbridge, Alberta, Canada - RJG_03 | ecosystem: Host-associated > Mammals > Digestive system > Stomach > Rumen | place: Canada: Alberta | collected...
CTAGCTGAGACTTTCGTCAAATAGTTTCTGAGGAGCCCCTCCTGTTCCGTCCGGCTTCGCTTGTTCTTTGGCCAGATTACATTATTTCTTTTTTGCCGTGATGTTAATCCACTCGCCCTGATGGTTCACTTCCAAGATGTCCCAGAGGTCTTCATGTGCATGGAAGGCCTGCAAAACTTCTTTTTCTTTTTCATCAATGATGCCGGAGGTGATGAAAAGGCCGTGGAGTTTCAGGAGCGGGGCGACTTCGCCGGTGAGGAGTTCGATGACAGGGGCTAGGATGTTTGCCACTACGATGTCATAGGCGCCAAGACCCATGCGGGCTTTCAAAGCATCGTTTCCGACGATGTTGTCGATGGCGATGTCGAAGTGGTCCTCGGCGAGGTGGTTTGCCTTCAGATTGTTTTTGATCGAAGGGATTGATTCTTCGTCGAGGTCTGTGCCGAAAACATGAGAGGCGCCGAGCATGAGGGCGGTGACGCCGAGGATGCCGGAACCGGTGCCGATATCTGCAACGTTTATGCCAGCATGTGCATCCATGGCTTCAGCTTCCGCACCGGAAGCAGTACTCTCATCAATTGTTTTTAGGTTCGGATTGATATATTTTTTGAGCTGACGGATGCAAAGCTGGGTGGTATCGTGCATGCCGGTGCCGAAGGCAGTGCCGGGGTCGATTTCGATGACAAGCTTTGATGTGTCGTCGACAGGCTTCTTTTCCCAAATTGGTTTCACGAGGATGTCGTCGACATGGAAAGGATGAAAATAGGTCTTCCAGTTGTTGATCCAGTCCTTGTCTTCTGTGTCGGAGAAATCCATGGTTCCAGCCCCGATGTCACAGTAGCGGGCGGTGTCCTGAAGCATAGCTCTGACTTTTTGAAGAAGCTCCTCGAATTCCTGCCTGGTGTAGACATTGGCGGTGTTCGGGGTATAGCTCGCGTCGATGGAAGGGTCTGATGCGACTTTAGCGGCTTTTGCGAGGCGGTCCTGCTTCTCCTCGGGATGAAGAATCTCCACGTAGAAGCTCACATCCGCTGTGCCATCGTCCGGCCCAAAGTCCGGCATCTGATCGACGAACATGCCCTTCGTGTCCTCCACGGTAAGTGGCATCCGATCTTCGATCTGCACACCCTCGATGCCAAGCTCCGCGAGGTTCATGGAAAGAATATCCTCCGCCTCTTCTGTTGTATGAATCGTACATTTTTTCCAGATCATATATCTGCTTCCTCCATCATATCAGTCGCATATTTTCTTGATTGCAAGAGCTACATTCCATCGTCATTTCTGCTAATAAAAAACGATGATAAAAACTGTTTTACATCTCCTCATTTTCCAGAATAAACTCATCAAAAAACGGCAGTGCAAAATGTACATAGCCTCTTTCATCGCCAAGGATGATTCCCTTTTTAATCAGTCTTTTTCTATAGGGATTAAATTGATTTGTGCTGTATGAAAGCAGCTCTCTGATATCCTGAATTTTACCATCCGGGCATCTGGTCATAGCAGATAGTACCTTTCGATCAGTTCCGGAAAGTTCAGACCAGATTTTCTCGTAGGAATATTCCTCAAGATACTGTTTATACTGCCTTTTAACAGAACGGAAATCACCACCCTCTTCGTAAGTGAGATAGCCGAGCGTCTGGAAGGCAAAGGAATATCCTTTTGTTTCTCTTGCCATAATCAGTGCATCTTCATCTGTCAAGGAAAATGTCTCCTTATAATTATCTTTGATTGCGCCAATATTTAACGCCGTTAGTTCTATTTTGGGTGCACGATAAAGAAATGTCAGAGACTTCTCATCCTGCAAGGCGGAGATGTTATCATATAAACCAGTCATCAGAAGATATACTGGAAGATCCTGTCGTATAAAAATCTGAAATGCACTGGCAAATACTCGCATTTCCTGCGAATTTGTTACTTCATCGATTGTCACAAGCACGCGCTTTCCCTTTTTCTTCAGGCTTTCAAGCATTTTAGAAAGTGCAGTTTCAATATCTGTGATCGGTACGGTACCAGTCACCTCCAATCCGATTCCAAAAAAGCTTAAATTTATCTTTGCAGATTGAAAAATCTTTGCAAGTGCATGTTCACTAGATAATTTAGAGGCCAAACTTTTCAGCATATCACGTTCCGGATTTAACTCCACAACGATAAAGTCTTCGTTTTCCGCTATTTTCTTCGAAACATCCGTCATGAAAACCGTTTTACCGGAACCTCTGACGCCCGTGATGACAAATACCTGCTGCGATGGCTGATCAGCCTTAAAAGCATCATATACAATGTCAGTCTGCATATTTCTTGAGATAAGTTCGCCCGGTTTTTTACCAAAAACCATCGAATATGGATTTCCCATCCTACCCTCCTTCATACACGAAAATTAAGCTAAATGCCTTTGTTCAGAGTTGCAATTTATTACTTCAATTTACTATTTTAGACAATATTACTGTTCTTATTCCGTCTTACTGTTTTTTACTTTTATCACTTAGTTTTACTGTTCTTTACTGTTTCGATATTGTTTTACTGTATTTTACTGTTTTGATATTATTTTACTGTCCTTTACTGTTTTTGGCAAGAGAGCAAAAATCGTAATGCACAACAGAAATAGGCCGGCCAGTGACATCCAAATGTCACCGGCCGGCCTACTTCTACTATGCGCTATGCTTTTGTCAAGATGATCTTTTTGAAATTATTTTTCTTCCGCAAAGAACGGTGCCTTTTTCACAGTGATGTGAATCCGGAAGCCATTGATCTCGTCCTTCAGGAAGATGAGCTTGATGGTCTTACCGTCCTCCTCATACTTCGCAGTATCATAGTCAAGCGCGTAGCCCTTGCCCTCAAGATACTCGATCGCCGCCGGCATATCATTCACGAAGAAGCCGAGGTGCCCCATCGTACCCTTGCCCATCTTCTTCATGAGCTCCATCTTATTATCGTAGGTGAAATACGACGCCGGAATTTCACGGTAGTCGTGATAACCGAACACATCCGTAAAAAAGTCCTTCATGCGCGCGCCCTCCTCCGGGCTCTGCGCGTTAATGCCTACATGTGCGAACTCAAACGTTACTTTCTTCTCTGCCATGATTTCTCCTTATTCTGACACTGGGGACGGTTCTTTCTGTCACAAAGTCAACGGATGTAGACGTAGCCGTCCATGATACGGCGGGCTGTTCTGGTGACACCGCCCTTCAGGACCTTCTCACCGTCCATCTTCATATCAACCTCAGTAACGCCGCTGGAATGACCGAGGCGAACGAAATCAGTGTCATTGTGCTTTACCATATCGTAAACGATGGTGCCAGGAATCTTAGCCGCTGCACCGGTTGCGACAGCGACAGTCATCGGATAAGCCTTATGCAGGGCACCGACGGAGATTGCGCGGACACAGAGATCCATATCCTCCGCCTTCACAGTAACCTTATCCATGTTGACATAGTCCTGTGCCGGGCTGATGATGGAAACCTTCGGCGCGGAGGTTGCCTTCGTACGTGCCTCCATATAATCGTCAACGAAGCCCATCTTGACAGCTGCCATACCACGGATCCGCTCGATGTGCTCCATGACATCCTTGTTCTGATTTAATTCGGTAAGCTCTGTTCCCTTAATGCCGAGATCAGATGCCTTGATGAAGACAACCGGATTCGAGCAGTCCTCGACCGTTACCTCTGCTTCACCATAGCCCGGTACATCAAAGATTTCCTTCTTGAGACCGGTCGGGAAAAGCTTGCCAGTGCGGGAGCCTGCCGGATCCTCAAAATACATATCGATACGAGAGCCGGTGCCAGGAACGCCCTTGATCTCTTCATCACCATACATGCAGGCATGACCATCCTTCACACGCACATGCTCCTCGATGACCTTGTTCGTATTTGTGTTAAACACACGAACCACTGTAATCGGCTCAACCGCAGGAACCAGACCTTCATCGATCGCATACGGACCTACGGCCGAAGAAATATTTCCACAGTTCGCAGAACCATCCACACGCGGGATCACGATATCCACCTGACGGAAGGTATAATCCACATCGATGCCCGGACGATCTGACTTCTTGATCACCGCGATCTTCGAGGTAGACGAAACCGTGCCGCCCATACCATCAATTTGCTTCACATCCGGCGTACCCATAACCTTCATGAAGATCTCCGGCCACTCGTTCTCATCCGCCGGCAGATCCTCCTGGTGGAAAAATACTGCCTTACTCGTGCCACCACGCATATAAACACATGGGAATTTTCTCTGCTTCTGATCCTTCTCTGACATAATCTGCTCCTCTTTCACGATTGTCCTTTCCACAGCGCCTTGCTCTGGGAAATCTGTATGCAATGACCGGCTGTTTATAATTACCAGCTCTGCATGCTAATGCTTACTTCGTACGCAGCCATCCTGGCAATCTTTTCATTGCCAGGATGACCCTTTATTGTTATAAAACTATTCTATCCAAAAAGCCTCTTCTCTGTAAAATATATATTCTCAGATGAGACTCATATACAATTTTCTATTACCCTTCCCGATAGAAATTGATCATCGAACCAGCCAGCAGAATCTTCTTCTCGGACTCGGTTACATCCTTAAGCTCGAGGTCCATCGGTCTTGTCGTGCCGTCCTCCGCGATGATCGTCGCATGCACAACCGTGTCACCATTCTCGACCGCCTTCTTGATATCCGGGAGCCATACATACTCGCCGACACTAAGGTTAATGTTGTCATCCGGGTAGGTAAATGGCAACATGCCCCAGTTTACGCAGTTCGAACGATACCGCTTCGTCGCATAGTCGATGCAGATATTCGCAAGGCCGCCGAGCACCTTCTGGCAGGACGCCGCGTACTCTCTTGCAGAACCATCGCCCGGACGCTTCGCATACAGCACAGAGCCGATGCCGGTTGTCTTCATGAGCGAATCGATATCCTTTTTCGCGTCAATGCCTACAGCTTTCAAAACATCGTAGAATTTCTCCGCCGTTTCCTTGTCGCCCGCAAGTATTTCTCCTGTCAAAGGAAATGATGCGTGGCCAGAAATGGAAGGCGTTTGTATTTGATATCAGCTTTATCGGCTGGTGGTTGCTCGGTCTTATAACCCTGGGTATCCTTGTCATCTTCTATGTTCAGCCCTATTACAACGCGGCATGTGCAGAGCTTTATATCACTCTTCGTGACAGAATGCAGGAAATTCCACCAGAAAATCCCGTATGAGCACGACGCTTAGACGGTAGTATGACAACGGGGACGGCTCCCTCTGTCAAAAATGTTGACAGAGAGAACCGTCCCCGGTGACAACCCTCTATGATTTATGACGATTGAAATTTATTAGGCATCCACTCTGGAGGATGTCACGTTCCTCGTGCGTCAGCTGGTCAAGTGTCGCATGGATCGTAGTAGCAATATGCGGCCTAATGGAATCCCCCGTCAGCTTCTCAAGCGTTGCCGCTGCTTCCGTCTGCGCTGAACCTTCTGCCCCGATATCGAAGTTCTCCAGCACGCCAATGCTTACATCACTCTGACCACCCGAAAGGATCTCGTCAATATTTTCGATAAAGAGATATGTGCCTTCCTTAAGCGACAGCTTTTCCTCTGTCCTTAGCGGCAGGAGTCCCCAGTTGATGAGATTACTCCGGTAGCGCTTCGTCGAATATTCATTCGCGAGATCTGCGAAGCCACCGAGCACCTTCTGGCAGCTTGCTGCCTGTTCACGGGACGAGCCGTCACCGATCTGCTCGGATACGATGATGGAGCCGAAGGTGATATCCGTTTCCTTCGAGAAATTCGAAGCTTCCAGTGCGCGGACAGTCTTCGCCTTTTCCACATACTTCGGATCCCGATTCACCAGAGTAAAGCTTGAAATCTTCTCCGGATTCGACCGGTAGCTAGACGCCTCGCCGGACGGAATCAGCTCATCTGTCGTGACAGAGCCCTGGTAGCTGCCGACAACTTTTAAGAGCAGATGCTTTTTGAGCGGTGCCATCTCCGGCCAGTCTGCGATATTCGGACCCTTGACAAGTGGAAGCTCCGGCTTCCTCCGGTCGCGAAAATCTGAAACCTGCTTCTCGTAAATGTGCGAGTTGAAATGATGGTGAAGCTTCGTGTAGACAACGTCTGTCAGTTCAGTAGCTGCCGTGAGTCGGCCGCCGTTCCGGACGGTTGCCGCGATGGAACGGGCATCCATGAGGCATACCGCCGCCATCTGATTTTCCTTCGGCTTCGAGCCCTCACGGTTCGGATAGTTTCTCGTTACATGACGGATCGAAAGCTCATTATCCGCCGGTGTATCGGTCACACCGAAGCAAGGGCCGCAGATACACGGGCGAAGCGTCACGCCAGCATCCGCAAGATCCACCGCGACGCCCTGGTTCATAAGATCCTGCATAATCGGAAGCGAGGCGGCGTTCACGTGGAGGTTTAGGGCTTCCGCTGGGGCAGTGTAGATGCCACGACTCTCTTTTAACGACTGTTCTTCTTGTAATGCGTTTTCTGTTTCTACATGACCTTTTATATTTGCATTATGGCCTGCAGTCGATTCCAACATTGTAGTACCGTCTTGACCATCTGCTTTGAGGCTTTTCTTTTGTTGTATCGAAGAACTATTGCGGGATTCATCTGCATAATACGGTCCGGCCTGCTCCTCCTTCTGAACGCCGGCAAGCGGCGCGCGGAGGATGTCCCGGATCGCCACGATGTTCTCGAAAAGTCCGCCGGCACAGCCGGATACCAGTGCCTGATCGGGATAGAAGCCTCCATCATGTATATGCTGCATGATCCGGAATGGAGCCCCGTGTGAGCCCTTGATGCGGTTTCCTTCCTCCTCCACCTCCCGGAGCATCTTCTCCATATTTTCCTTAAAGACGCGGATTGGCACTGCGTGCGATGGGTGGAAGGGGAGCGCGATCATGGGCTCTACAGTATCAAGATTAATCTCAATCATCGCATCATAATAGGCACCGTCCTCCGGTGTCATCCGGCGGTATTCATCTGCCCGCCCATGCTCCAAAAGATATTCCTCTGTCTTCTCATCCGTACACCAGATCGAGCTCAAGGCTGCCGACTCAGTCGTCATCACATCGATCCCGATCCGTTCCTCCATCGTGAGATTCTTAACCCCCGGCCCGAAAATCTCCAACATCTTATTCTTCGTAAAGCCAATCGGGAAGGTCTCAGCGACCAGCGCGAGCGCGACATCCATCGGTCCGACACCCGGTCGGAGACTGCCCTTTAGCACAACTGCAATCACAGCAGGATAGGCGATGTCGTAGGTTCTCCCGACAAGCTGCTTCACAAGCTCACCACCGCCCTCGCCGAAGCCCATCGTTCCGAGTGCACCATAGCGGGTGTGTGAATCTGACCCTAGGATCATGTTGCCACCGCCGGCCATCATCTCCCGCATATACTGATGCAGCACTGCCCGGTAGGGAGGTACAAAGATCCCGCCGTATTTCTCGGCATTAGACAAACCAAAGCGATGATCGTCCTCAAGGATCGTGCCGCCGGTGCCGCAAAGTGTGTTGTGGCAGTTTGAAAGCACATACGGCATCGGAAATTTTTCCATCCCGGATGCCCTCGCCGTCTGCAGAATGCTCACATAATTGTTATCCGGCGAAACCATCGCATCGAAACGGAGGCGGAGGTCGCGAAGGTCACCCGCCGAAAGCTTCCGGAGATTTTCACCCTTCTCCCCACGTACATCGTGGGCACTCAGAATCCGACCGGCCATCGTCTTCGCGCGGCCGGCATTGGCCTCCGATGCGAACGCCGGTAAAAGGTCCTTCGCAGCGCCAGACTGACTTCCGAAGATTTCTCCATGCTCATCAAGAAAAACACCATGTGATGTAAGCTTAACCATCATGAACCTCCAAAAAAATACACGAACATATATCAGCTAGTCTGATTATATCCGTGTATTTACATCTAGTAAAATATATTGTTTCGCATAATTTTCATAGAAAAAATCACATGTTACTGCAAAGCAATCTTGCTTTACACCCAATTCTCAACTTTTAGTCCTTCAACTCTTTCAAATTCCCGCACATTATTCGTCACTATCGTGAATCCCAGCGACTTCGCATGCGCCGCAATCAGCATATCATTGGGCCCGATTGGCGTGCCTTTCCGTTCCAGTCCCGCCCGAATCGGACCATATTCTGAAGCGGCCGCATCATCAAACGACAGGATATCGATACCAGAAATGAACATATCAAAAGCAAATCTGTTCCTATCCGGCCGACTGCTCTTGCTGATCCCATATTCTATTTCTGCCAGCGTGATTGAGGAAATACAGAAATCTGATGGCTCTAAACTTTGAAATTTCTGCAGTACAGATTCCGGCTTATGTTTAATCACATAGATCACGATATTGGTGTCCAGCATATATTTCATAGACTTTCACGCTTTTCCACCTTTAGAGTATCACCTCTATCCTCCATGAAATCCTCTGTAAACATATCGAGAGACTTTATCATGCTGCTCCATTTATTGCCCTTCGGAATGATGATGGTGATATCACCGATTCTCTGAATGCTTACTTCATCCTCCTGAAATCTGCAGGATTTAGGCAACCGGATTGCCTGACTCCCGCCATTTGTAAAAACCTTCGCCGTTTCTATCATGATGTCACCTCCTATAGAAAAGTATATATTTGAATATATACTTTTGCAAGAAAAAATACCGATCTGATGGTATAAATTGCCATCAGACCGGCCGCTCTTACGCTTTATATTGGATTTATAGGCTGTGCTACATCACGCCTCTGCCTCGAGGATGCCTTCCTTCACGAGCTCCTGCTTCAGGTACCGGAGCTGGCCGCCGGCAAGTACGACTTCGATCTGTGCATCAGAGAGGTCTAGCTTCGCCGTGAAGCTGAACTTCTTCGTTTTATCGGTAACTGTCACGCGGCGGGTCGGAATTTCCTCCAGGAAGTGCAGAATCTCCAGCTCATCCCCGAGCTCAATCTTCTCATAATCTGCAGGATCCTCAAAGAGCATCGGTACGATACCATGATTGATGAGATTTCCCTTATGGATTCTGGCGATCGACTTCGCGATGACACACTTCACACCAAGATACATCGGGTTGATTGCCGCGTGCTCACGGCTCGAGCCCTGACCATAGTTCTCACCAGCCACAATGATGGACTTGCCCATTTCACGCGCACGCTCGGAGAACTCCGGATCGTAGCGGTTGTAGCAGTACTTCGACATGAGCGGAATGTTCGACCGCATGCTGGAAAACTCGGCGCCTGCCGGTGTGATATCATCGGTCGAGATATTGTCACCGCCCTTAAGCGATACCTTGCAGAGAAGATGCTCCGCCGGCTTCTCCGGTATCGGCAGATACTGGATGTTCGGACCCTTCACGACCTCTACCTTCTCCGCCTCTTCCTCCGGCAGCGGTGCGATCAGCATCGAATCATCCACGAAATAGTGCGCCGGCTCATGCACCGTTGCAAGAATGTCTACATCAGTGCCCAGGATATCCTCTGCTGTGGCAAACGTTCCCTTGATGGCCGTAGCTGCGGCACTCTCGGGGCTCACAAGATAGATACTGCAGTTTCTTGAACCAGCACGGCCAAGGAAGTTACGGTTCGAGGTTCTTACCGCGATGCCGTTTGTCGGCGGCACCTGACCGATCGCACAGCACGGACCACAGCTAAGCTCAAGGATACGAACGCCTGCGTCAATCAGCATATCGAGATAGCCGTCCTTCATGAGCTGCTTATAGATCTGGCGGGATGCGATGCCTGCGGTGCACTGTACATTTTCATCCACATGATGGTCCTTGAGGACAAGCGCTGCCTTTGCAAAGTCAGAATACGAGCCGTTTGTACAGGAGCCCATGAAGACCTGTGCGACCGTCGGATGCTCCTTCAGCTCCGACATCGGGATCACGTTGTCCGGCTGGTTCGGGAGCGCGATGAGCGGCTGTAAGCTCGAAAGATCGATGTCCATTTCCGCGTCGTAATCAGCGTCCGGGTCCGGAAGCATTTCGACATACTTGTCTCCGCGATCCTCGGCTTCCATGAATTTCTTTACCGTTTCGTCTGCCGGGAAGATTGAGCTCGTCGCGCCCATCTCGGCACCCATGTTTGTGATCGTCATACGCTCCGGAACCGACAGGGTCGTTGCGCCCTCACCGACATATTCATAGACCTTCCCGAGACCGCCCTTGATGCCGACACGGCGAAGCATCTCAAGCACCACATCCTTTGCATTCACGCCCGGCTGCAGATGTCCCTTCAGGTTCACCTTCACGATCTCCGGCATCGTGAGACGCATCGGGATACCGGTCATCGCGGTCGCGACATCCATACCGCCGACACCGATGGACAGCATGCCGACTGCCCCGCTCGACGGAGTATGCGAATCGCCGCCCATCAGCACCTTCCCGGGCACGGCAAAGCGCGAGCAGTGAATCGTGTGGCAGATGCCATTGCCCGGACGGGAAACATACACACCATACTTCTCCGCTGCCGTCCGGAGATAGATATGATCATCCGGCGTCTTGTTATCGATGTAAAGAAGATTGTGGTCGAGATTCGACACGGAAATCTCCGTCCGTGCGCGTTTCAGCCCGATCTGCTCGAACGCAAGATAGGTCATGACCGCGTTTATATCATGCGTTAGCGTCTGATCGACCTTGATAAATACGTCCTGTCCCGGCTTCATCGAGCCCTTCACAAAATGTGACTTAATGATCTTCTTCGTTAAAGAATCACCCATGATAAACCTCCAAGCTTTACAGCTTCACTTCTGTCAGAAGCTCTTCACCGGCCTTTAGTCTCTTGATATTCTCCCAGGCGTTCACGGCACGGCGTGTCCAGCCCTCGGTGCTATGACCGGCCATATGCGGGGAAAGCATGACGTTGTCAAGCTTGAGAAGCGGGTTATCTTCCTTGATTGGCTCATCCCAGAACACATCGAGGCAGGCACCGGCAATCTTCTTCTCCTGCAGCGCTTCGATGAGTGCCGGCTCATCGACGAGCTCGCCACGGCTCGAGTTCACGAAGATCGCGTTCGGCTTCATCGCTGCGATCTCAGCCTTTCCGACCATACCTCTTGTGGAGTCGAACAGCGGCATATGGATGGAAATAATATCGGCTGTCTTCACGAGCTCTTCCTTCGAAACCATCTTCGCGCCGAGCTCCTTCTCGAAATACTCATTCTGACGAAGATCGAAGTAAATAATCTTCGAACCAAACGCATGGAGATAGGTTGCAGTCATCTTGCCGATACGACCCGCGCCGATGATACCGACGGTCTTATCTGCAAGCTCAAACTGTGTGAACTCCGGAATCGGCTTTCTCCACTGCCCATCGCGAACTGCCTTGTCACAATCCGGGATGCGACGCATGAGACCGAGAAGCATCGCTACCGTATGAACGGCTACTGAAGAAAGATTCGCACCGCCGTTTGCCGCGAGACGGATGCCCTTCGACTTAAGAAGCGGCTCATTGATCTTGTCATATCCTGCAGTCAGAATCTGGACAAGCTTCAGCTTCGGCGCTGCCTCGATGATCTCATCCTCTACCTTCGCCGGCATGAGACAGAGCACTTCGCAGTCCTTCACGGCTGCCTTCTTCTCATCAAGTGACGCATCAATCGGCAGACATGTGTAGTCCTCACTCTGAAGGCTGTTCTTCTCGAACACCTCACGAACCTTCTCACCACCGCCATAGATAAATACGATTCTTGCCATAAGTTGCCTCCTTCAAAATATATGTTCACGTTCCATTGCTTTCGATAATGCGATTATACGTCCACACGTATCATAGAGCAAATATATATTTTTATATATAAGTCATAGAATACTTTGTATATATTTACAACCCGTTACGGAATTCTTACGGTTGTAGTTGATCAGGCAGCCTCTTTTTAAGATGTCACGTTCTTCGCGGGTCAGCTGGTCAAGTCCTCGCACGGCCAGCATTGGCATCTTTCGGGAAGGCCTGCGAAAGGTCCGGTGAAGCGACAGCCTGGCTGCCAAACATGTTTCCATTTCCACCCAGAAAAACACCATGTGATGTAAACTTAACCATAAAAACCTCCAAAAAATACACGGATAATCAGAATCTAATCTGATTATATCCGTGTATCGTCATCCGGTAAAATATATAATTTCAAATAAATTACATAGCTTTATAAAATGGCCACATGATGACCGCCTTAATGCCATCGACTATGAATCAGTGTCTCGTGTACTTCCGAAGTACCGGAAGGAGTGCATGCAAAGCCTCCATGCAGAGGTCAACCTCTTCCTTTTCGTTATACATGCCGAAGGAGAAGCGAATCGTCGAATCGAGAAGGTCAGGACGGACGCCGATGGCCTTCAATGTTCCGGAAATACCCGGATGATTCGAGGAGCAGGCAGAGCCGGAGCTCACGTAAATGCCCTTGTCCTCCAGCGCATGAAGCAGAACCTCCGCACGGACACCCTCGAAGGATACCGAAACAATTTGCGGTGCGGATGCCTCGCCCTTCTCGGAGTTCACGATAACGCCCGGCAGCTTCTCCACCTCATCGATAAAATAATCCTTGATGCCGTAAAGCTTTTCCATCTTCTTTTCATGATCTGTATAGATCATCTGCGCCGCGAGACCAAGCCCCGCGATACCCGGAACATTATGGGTACCGGAACGTCTGTCCTCCTGCTGCCCGCCGCCATAGACGAGCGGCTTAATGTGCACGTTCTCATCGACATACAGGAACCCGACACCCTTCGGACCATGAATCTTATGCCCAGAAACCGACAGCATATCGATATACTGCTTCTTCGGCCGAATGGTCAGCTTTCCATAGGACTGAATCGCATCCGTATGCACATACGTTTCCGGATTAATCGACTTCACGAGCTTCCCGATCTCCTCAATCGGCTCAATTGCGCCCATCTCGTTGTTCACCTGCATGATCGACACAAGAATCGTATCCTTCCGGACTGCCTTCCGAAGATCCTCGAGACTGATGTGCCCCTTACTGTCGACCGGCAGAAATGTCACTTCGAACCCGAACTCCTTCTCAAGCATCTCAAGAGGCCGGTACATCGCGGCATGCTCCACCTGCGATGTGATGATATGCTTTCCAAGCCGGTGCCGCGCAAGCGCCGTCCCGAAAATGGCTGTATTGTTCGACTCCGTACCGCCCGATGTGAATACGATCTCCCGCGGCTTCACCTTCAGCGTCTCCGCGACCTGCTCCCGCGCTGTCCTGAAATACTTCTCTGCATCGAACCCCTTCTGGTGCTTCGAGCTCGGATTCCCGTAGTCCTCCGTCATCGTCTTCATGACGATATCCGCGACCTCCGGAAATACTTTCGTCGTCGCTGAATTATCGAAATAAATCTCTCTCATATTCATCCTCATCCATTCGCTATGTATACCAATGCCTACTTCGGTCTTCCTCTTGAAAAGATTATCTCAGACTCAAACCGCATTATTTTCACGGTTTCAAATGCAGATGCATAAAAAGCGCGATTAACCTTCCGCGCTTTGCAGCTCGAGCGTCATCATGAGAACACTCATACTAGCAATCGCCGCCGTCTCCGTCCGGAGAATCCGCTTACCAAGTGAAATCGGCACAAACTCATGCGCCTCCGCATCCACGATCTCCGCTTCATCAAAGCCACCCTCCGGCCCGATAAACACTGCTATCTTACCATGCTTCGGCACATTTTGAAGCTCCGAAAGCGTCTTTTTCATATCATGCGCATTTTCATAAGGAATCAGCTTGAGATCAAAGTCCTCCGTAAACTGAAGCGCTTCCCTCCAGCTCATCACCGGCTTCACCTCCGGCACAATTGATCGCTTCGACTGCTTCGCCGCTGCCTCCGCAATCGCCTGCCACCGCTCGACCTTCTTTTGAGCCCGCTTATCATCAAGCTTCACAACCGTATTCTTCGTCTCGACCGGCACCACTGCATGCGCCCCAAGCTCCACCGCCTTCTGCACGATAAGCTCCATCTTGTCCTGCTTCGGAAGCCCTTGAAAAAGATAGATATCAGCCGGCAGCTCATGCGGTGCCTCCACGAAATCAATCTTCAGCACCACACTAGGCTCCGCCTTCGGAGACCCATCCACATTCACGTCATCGATTGCGCATATCGTACACTGGTAGTCAGTTCCCTCACCATCCGAAATTAAAACCTTCTCACCAGGTTTAGCACGCAAAACATTCTTCAGATGATTGTAGTTCTCTCCCGTCAACAGAACCTTTTTTTCTTCACTAAATATTTCACTTTGATTCACAAAGAAATGATGCATAAAGTTACTCCGTTATACTACGAAAGAGAGCTGCCATACGGCAGCTCTCATAAAGTTTATCAGAACTCCTCGCCCATCGTCGATGCAAACTTTTTCAGTGCATCCTTCTGGGTTCTATTCATCGAGGTTGGAATATTAACCACCAGTGTGACATACTGGTCGCCTCTCAAAGGACTTCCCAGAGCCGGAACACCCTTGCCCCGTAAGCGAACTTTGGTGTCCGACTGCGTGCCCGGCTTGATGTTGAGCTCCACCGGCCCGTCGACCGTCTTCACGACCTTCTCGCCGCCAAGTGCTGCCAACGCAAAACTGATCTCCTCGGTCGAATAAATATTCGTGCCCTGCCGCTTAAAGAACGGATGCTGTGAAACCGCAATATCGACAAGAAGATCGCCACGCGGTCCGCCATTCAGTCCCGGATCGCCGGAACCTGATTTTCTCAAAGTCTGCCCGTCATCGATACCCGCAGGGATACTGATTTCGAAGCTCTTCATCGTGGAAAGATAGCCCTCGCCACGACACTCCGGACATTTCTCCTTCACGATCTTACCGGTACCATGACAGTCCGGGCAGGTCGTCACCTGCTGGATCGTACCAAACATACTCTGCTGCGTCATCACAACCTGACCACGGCCCTGACACTTCGGACAGGTAATCGGCTCCGTACCAGGCTTTGCACCGGTACCATGACAGGAAGGACATTCATCCTTATACCGAATCTTTACCGTCTTCTTACAGCCCTTAATGGCCTCATCAAATGTAAGCCGCACCGATGTACGGATCGACTGTCCGCGCTGCGCCTGTGTTGCACTGCTGTAGCCACCACCGAAACCACCGAAGCCGCCACGGCTGCCGCCGCCGAAACCGAACAGATCGGAGAAAATATCCGAGAAATCCATACTGCCGAAATCGAAGCCGCCGAAGCCCGTGCTTCTACCTGCTGCCGAATTCGGATCGAAGGCCGCATGCCCGTAGGTATCATAGGCCTTACGCTTCTCCGGATCAGACAGTACAGCATAGGCCTCATTGACCTCCTTGAACTTCTCCTCCGCTTCCTTGTCACCGGGATTCGCGTCCGGATGATATTTCTTCGCAAGCTTACGGAACGCCCGCTTGATCGTATCGGCATCCGCGTTTTTCTCTACGCCGAGCACCTCATAATAATCCCGTTTTTCTGCCATAAAATTCTCCTGCTATTTCTACAGTCCATTTTTCCAATGCCTACACCTGACACCAAGCTGTACACAGAAAAAGTCCTGTAACAGCTGTTCTCTGCATCATATCCAGGCATCAAAAAACTTTCTGTCTTCACACAATATGCCTCCGGTGTCTACTACACCGGAGGCTTTCTCAAAAACCGCCATCTACTGTACCATATTGTACCGTGTCCGGCAATTATTTATTAAACTTCCTTGAAATCTCCATCGACTACGCCGCTATCGCCCTGGTCGTTTGATGAAGCGCCCTGGTTTGGTGCCTGCTGGCCGGCGCCTGCATTGGCACCTGCACCTGCACCCGGCTGACCCTGGCCTGCAGCACCGGAAGCCTGTGCCTGCTCATAAACCTTAGAGAACAGAGCCTGTGAAGACTTCATAAGGGTTTCCTGTGCAGCCTTGATCTTCTCGGCGCCATCCTTCGTGATGGACTCAAGCGGATTTGCTGCAAGCACATCCTCGAGTGCCTTCAGGTCTGCGTTAACCTGTGCCTTATCGGAATCAGAAAGCTTGTCACCGACCTCATCAAGTGCCTTCTTCGTCTGGAAGACGATGGAATCTGCACCGTTTCTTACCTCGATGGCTTCCTTCTTCTCCTTATCGGCAGCCTCGTACTGTGCGGCCTCATTGACAGCCTTATCAATATCCTCCTTCGACATGTTGGAGCCGGAGGTAATCGTGATGTGCTGCTCCTTGCCGGTGCCCTGATCCTTAGCGGATACATTTACGATGCCGTTCGCATCGATATCGAAGGTAACCTCGATCTTTGGTACACCTCTCGGAGCCGGAAGAATGCCGTCCAGTCTGAACTGGCCGAGAGTCTTATTATCTCTAGCGAATTCACGCTCGCCCTGTACGATGTGAATGTCTACAGCGGTCTGATTATCCTCAGCAGTTGAAAATACCTGTGAAGTTCTAGTCGGAATGGTTGTATTTCTCTTGATGAGCGGTGTAGCGACGCCACCAAGTGTCTCAATGGAAAGTGTCAGCGGTGTAACATCGAGAAGAAGCACATCACCGGCGCTCTTATCACCTGCAAGCTTGCCGCCCTGGATGGCTGCACCGATCGCTACGGCCTCATCCGGGTTCAGAGACTTTGACGGCTCCTTACCGGTAAGAGAACGAACCTTCTCCTGTGCGACCGGCATACGTGTCGAACCACCGACGAGAAGTACCTTGCCAAGCTCTGCTGCGGTAATGCCGGCATCACGGAGTGCGTTCTGTACCGGAACAGCCGTTCTCTCGGTGAGATCCTGCGTGAGCTCCTCGAACTTCGCTCTTGTGAGTGTCATATCGAGATGCTTCGGGCCTTCAGCTGTCGCTGTGATGAACGGAAGGTTAATCTCGGTTGTCGTAGAAGCGGAAAGCTCCTTCTTTGCCTTCTCGGCTGCGTCTCTCAGTCTCTGAAGAGCCATCTTATCAGCGGAAAGGTCTACACCCTCAGCCTTCTTGAACTCGGAAACCATCCAGTCCGTGATGCGCTGATCATAGTCATCACCACCAAGATGGGTATCGCCGTTTGTCGCCAGTACCTCGATGACGCCATCACCGATATCGATGACGGAAACATCGAACGTGCCACCGCCGAGATCATAAACCATGATCTTCTGCTCTTTTTCATTATCAAGGCCATACGCAAGTGCTGCAGCTGTCGGCTCGTTGATGATACGCTTTACATCAAGACCTGCGATCTTACCGGCATCCTTGGTAGCCTGTCTCTGGGCATCATTGAAATATGCCGGAACCGTGATGACAGCCTCTGTCACCTTCTCACCAAGATAAGCCTCGGCATCTGCCTTCAGCTTCTGAAGGATCATCGCGGAGATTTCCTGCGGTGTATAGTTCTTGCCATCGATGGAAACCTTGTAATCAGTACCCATATGTCTCTTGATGGAAGAGATCGTACGGTCTGCATTTGTTACAGCCTGACGCTTCGCCGGATCACCGACGAGTCTGTCGCCGTTCTTTGTAAATGCCACAACCGACGGTGTGGTTCTCATACCCTCTGCATTTGCGATGACGGTCGGCTTACCACCTTCCATGACGGCTACGCAGCTGTTTGTCGTACCTAAGTCAATACCTATAATCTTTCCCATAACATATTCTCCTTTATATGTTGAAAAACCTTTATCCAAAAGACCTGGAGGAATTCAGCTTCTCATGTCAGGAAGCTCTGAAGCCCCATGTCCTTACTTCTTAACCTTTACCATCGAATGGCGGATGACCTGTCCCTTGTAGGTGTAGCCCTTCTGAAGGTCCTGTGTAATGATGTCTTCCTCGACATCACTCTCGGTATCCGTCATGACGGCGTTATGAAAATCAGGATCAAACTTCTTACCTTCGGCTTCGATCGGCTTCACATCCAATTCGTCGCACATCTTCTGGACCTGCTTGTAAATGCCTTCGACACCCTTCGTAAATGGCTTATCCTTTTCTTCTTCTGGAATCGTCGCTAAAGCTCTCTCGAAGTTATCGATGATCGGGAGTACCTTTTCAAGTACATTCCGTGCGCCCATGTCAAACATCTGGGACTTTTCCTTATCGGAACGCTTCCGGAAGTTATCAAACTCAGCAAAAAGCCTCAGGTACTGATCCTTTTCATCCTTGAGCTTCTTTTCGTATTCATCCTTCAGCTTCTGAAGCTTCACATCCGTGACACCCGATGTACCTGCATCATCTGCCCCGGCAGTTTCCTCTTGAGATGCTCCGGTTGCACTGCCGTCGTCCGCATCTCCCGCGGAGCCAGCAGCTCCAGCCGCTTCTGTCTCATCAGATGCACCCGCTGCCGACTGACTGCCGGCTCCGTCACCTGCTTTCCCGGCGGAAGCATTGGCCTCTGCCTGGCTGGCCGCGGCCTCTTGTGTCTTGTTTTCTGCACCGGACGCTGTGTCTTCGGTCTTTTTTGCATCCTCTGCAACTTCTCTATCTTGCGCTGCGGCTTCCGCCGTAGTCTTCATATCTTCTTCATGGGAAGAAGTCTTATTCTCTTCCTGTGCCAAGTCTTAAGCTCCTTTCCTCTAATCCTTACCATGAAACGCCTGATCCATCTCGCTCTGCAGCCTCGACAGAATCTCCAGGACCTTTTCATAGTCCATCCGCTTCGGTCCGATCACACCGATCGTGCCCTTCATACCGTTCCCCAGTTCATAGGAAGCCGTCACGACGGAGCAATCCGCGATATTCTGAAGCGGTGACTCGGAGCCGATGTAAACCTGAATCGGATTCTTCGATTCCTCGGCGTCCTTGTGCGCGTCCTGTACGAGCGTCTCAAGCTCATCCTTCTGTTCGAAGGCGGAGATCAGCTTCGAAGCATTGTCCGCTTCCATAAGCTCCGGATACTTGAAGATGTTCGTCGCGCCGGAGGTGTAAATCTGTTGATTTCCCGTCTGGATGCTGAGCATCTCATAGATGGCCTTCACGAGATTTTCCATCGTCGCCTTATGGCGGGTCCTGGCGTAGATCTGTCCGGCACGTCCCTCCGTGAGGTCTTCGCCGGAAAGCCCATCGAGCGCATCATTCAACAACATGTTCATGCTGAGAACGGTGTTGAAATCGAGCTCGTCCTCTTCGCCGATCCGAACGGTTGCAGTCCGTACAATGTTTCCTTGCAGCATCACCACGAGAAGTAATCGAGAGGCGTCCACCAGTGAAATCTGGATGAACTTAATCTTGTTCTTATTGATCGTGGGACCGGAAACGATGGCGGCGTAATTTGTGTTGCTCGCAAGGTTCTTCACCAACTGCTTCAGTGTGGTTTCCAGTTTATCCACCTTTTCGAACATCTCGGACTTTACGTCATCGATCTCGTGCTGGTGGTTCTCCATCAGCTGATCGACATAAAACCGATAGCCCTTATCGGATGGAATGCGGCCGGCCGAGGTATGCGGCTGAATGATGTAGCCCATCTCTTCCAGATCCGACATCTCGTTCCGGATGGTGGCAGAGCTCAGATTCAGACCCGAATATTTGCTGATGGTTCTGGAACCTACCGGTTCACCGGTTTCCAGATAATTCTTTATGATCGTCGTAAGGATCACTACCTTACGCTGGTCCATCTCCATGTGGTCTTCCTCCTTCTCTGTCTTGTTAGCACTCAAAATATCGGAGTGCTAACATCTATTCGTTATAATACGCGGGGTGCGGGGCGTTGTCAAGGGTTGTGTTTAAATTTCTTGGCGACTGGTGCCTCCTGTTTTCTGGCTTCGCACAAAAAAAGCGCTTCGGGCTTTCGCCCTGGCGCCTTTATGGTTTTAATATATTAAGTTGTTTTCGATGTTATGCTGTAGCTTTCGGAACGGTGAAATAAACGTCGTTGTATCTGGCACCGGCGTAGGTGACGTTTCTTGCTTCTTCGATGGTCGGGAAGTAGATGTCGATCATGTTGCCTTTGATGGCAGAGCCTTTGTCTTCTACGGTGTAGACTGTGTTGTTAATGAAGACTTTTGTGCCGATCGGGAGGACGGTGGGGTCTGCGGCAATAGTACGGTTCGCTGTGGTCTGGGTGCCGGAATAGGTTTTTCCGGTGAGGTAGTAGCCGACGATCTTGAAGTTGCCGACGAGGTCTCCTCTCTGATAGTTCTTCGTTTCTTCTGTGATCACGTTGCCAATCGGGGTATCACCCTCTGGTGTTACAACTTCTACGATTTGGTCTGCAGCAATTGTATTTGTAGCTGTTTGTGTATTTGCAGTCATCACATAGCCCGGTCCGAAGCCCTCCTCAGCAAAGGACGGAACGGACATAAGACAGATAAAGCACGCCAATGCGGCGACGATCCATAATCCGGCTTTTTTCAGTGCCATGGAACACTCCTTTCACATAATCTGATTAGTCTTAACTAATTTGTTGTTCAAGTTCCATCACTGTATTACAATCTCGCAGACTTGTCAAATTATGTTTTTCTTTCAGCCGTAAGAAAATTGTAGGGATTTAAGCCTCCTTTTCTCCACTTTTACCATATTTTGTGGCTGTTTTAGGGTTTTTCTTTACATTTTCCTAAATATAGCAAGGTTATAATATTGCAATCTGTTATTCCATTTTATGTCGTAAGCAGCAGTTCAACCGCCATCTGATCAGAAAGATTGCCGCTTTTGATGGCCTCATCATATTCGAAGCACCGTCCGATATAATGCTCAAGCCCCGCAATGGAATATCCGGAGGCCTGCGACTGAAGCTTCTTAAGAAGCCACGGCTGAATGCCTGTCGCCTTCACGGCATCCGCCTCATTCATGCCCTTCTGCTTTACCTCCTTTGCAAGCAGCAGCTGATTAAAATTCCGCCGCATGAGCGCGAGAATCTTCATCGGCGCCTCCTGGAGCATCAGAAGATCCTGATAATACCGCATCGCCTTTTCCGTATGTCCGAGGCTAAGCTCTGTAATCATGTCAAACACCCGATCCTCGACATTTTGCGATGAAATCGTCTCGACATCCTCATCCTCGATGACATCCCGCGTCCCCGTATAGGCAATCAGCTTGTCAAGCTCCGAGGCGATGTTATACATATCATCTCCCGTCTTCTCGAGAAAGCGCTCCATCGTCGACTGCCGAATCTTCTTCCCCGCATTCTGAAGATATCTGGCCGCCCAGCGCGAAAGATCCGCCCGCGACTGCCGGAACATATCACACGGAAAGCCAGCCTGCTGCACCACCTTATAGAGCTTACTCCGCTTATCCACAGTACTCTCGATAAACACGAGATGCGCAAAATCAGGATAATGCTTCTGGTCCGAAAGATAATCGATGATCCGGTCAGGCGGTGTCCTCTTGAACCAGTCGCTCCCTTCGACAATCACGAGCCGTCCCAGCGCCGGATCCAGCGAAAACGGCGGCGTATTCAAAAGATCAATGAGCTCCTCAACATCCGGCGCCCCACTGAAGCAGGTATAAGCCATCCCATCCTCGCCCCCGAACACCTTCCGAAACGCTCGCTTGTACGAAATTTTGAGATAGTCCTCGTCGCCATAAAAAAGATACACCGGCCGAAACACCCGACTCTTCAGATCATCATTCAGCTTCAGATACGCCGGCGCCTCATTCTGCCGTGAATAGGATTTATATGCCATATCAACCTCCATGAAGTACAACTATCATAGCATACTGAGGCCAGAACCTCCCAATCTCTTTCATTCGTTCCAGGACTGGTGGCTGTCACTTCATCCGCGTAGCCACCTCATCGAAGTCCGCCGTAACGGCGGCATTCGGCGCCGGCGTCACAAGGCTCACGATGACATTCACGACGATGGCGACGATAAACGCCGGCAGCAGCTCATAGATATTGAAGCCCCCGCCGAGCGGCCGCACACCATACTTCCATACAAATACCATGACACCGCCAGCCACCATACCGGCAATCGCCCCATACTTATTTGACCGCCGCCAGAAAAGCGCCAGCAGCACAACCGGCCCAAATGCTGCGCCGAAGCCAGCCCAGGCGAAGGATACAATCTTAAATACAGAGCTGTTCGGATCCCAGGCGATGATGATCGAGATCATTGCGATAATCAGAAGACTTGCACGCGCCACATAGACAAGACGCTTCTCGCTAAGATGCAGGTGAAATACATCGCAGAGGATGTCATTTGAAATCGAGGAGCTCGCAGCCAGAAGCTGTGAGTCAGCTGTAGACATTGTCGAAGCAAGAATACCGGAAAGGACGACGCCGGCGATTAATGCAGCCAGGAAGCCGTGCTGCGCAAGAAGATTTGCGATCTGTACGATGATGGTTTCCGAATTACTGCCCTCGAGCACAGGAATCGCACCCGCCGCACTCATGCCGAGGCCGGTCACACCAATGAATACCGCGACAGCCATAGAAATCACGACCCAAATGGAAGCAATCCGGCGGGAAAGCACGAGCTTCGCATCATCCTCGATGGCCATAAAGCGAAGGAGAATGTGCGGCATGCCGAAATAGCCGAGCCCCCAGGCGAGCGTCGAGAAGATCGTAATCATACTATTGGGTGAAGATATACCAGATACTGGATCATAGGTTGCGCCCATACTGAAATAGCCCGGAAGCTTCGCCGCATTTGCGACCACCGCACCAATGCCGCCTGCCTTCGCCGTACCAAAGAGAAGGATCACAAGAAGTGCAAACGTCATAACGATGCTCTGGATAAGGTCGGTCGTCGAGGCAGCAAGGAAGCCGCCCAGCGAGGTATACCCAATGATAACGAACGCACTGATAACCATCGCCGCGTGGTAATCCATCCCGAACAAACTGCTGAACAGCTTGCCGCAGGCCGCGAAGCCGGAGCCCGTATACGGGATGAAGAAGATGACAATGATCACAGCTGCCACGAAGGTGAGGATTCTTTTGTCATCTGCATATCGATTCGAAAAGAATTCCGGAATCGTAATGGAGTCATTGACCTCTGTGTAAATACGGATCCGCTTCGCAACGATGAGCCAGTTAAGATAAGTACCGATGGCAAGACCGATCGCGGTCCAGCCGGGATCTGCGATACCGCTGAGATACGCAAGCCCCGGAAGCCCCATGAGAAGCCAGGAGGACATATCGGAGGCCTCCGCCGACATCGCCGTCACAAGCGGTCCTAGCTTTCGACCACCCAGGAAAAAGTCACCGGCGCTCGCGTTCCGGTCAGAAACCAGAAAACCGATATAAAGCATAGAAATAAGATACGCGACCATCGCGATCAGCATACCGATCTGAGAAATCGTCATAAGAAGCCCCCTCCTTAAATCCCGTAGGAAATTTAAGATTTATGATAATCCACCGGCAACGATTTCGCAAGGCAGCATACATTCTCTTTAGATATATCTGATATTTGCACATTTGTTCGCAAGTGAAACACAGGCCAACCGAGAGACTGCCCGAAACGCGCCTGCAGACCGCCGGAGGGCACCCTAGGCAACCAAGGGCGCCAAGTCTAATCGCTATCCAGCCATCACAAGCTGGGCCGGCCCAATTCAGGAAAAATCCTTGAAGGGATTTTTCCTTCAATGGGCCTAAAAAATCGGGCCTTGTGGGCACCGATTTTTTACCCTGCTTGTGCTGTCTGGCTAGCGAAGACTTGCGCCAGAAATGGTTGCTACGGGTGCCCTCCGGCGGTCTGCAGGTGCGTTTCGGGCAGTCTCCCGGTTGAGTTCTTGGCTTCGGCTTGTGCTTTGACAGCCTATGTGGTAAATTTGTATGAGTTTTTTCTAAGGGGAGTAGTTATGCCGGATTCGATAATTGATGTGAATGACACAAAGCAGATGGAGCTTTATATTCATGTGCCTTTTTGTACGAGGAAGTGCTTTTACTGCGATTTTCTGTCGTTTCCGGTGCATGAGACAGAACATCAGGCTTATGTGGATCAGCTGGTGAAGGAGCTTGCTTTGGGCTCCGCGATGGCTGCTGGGCATGAGATTTCTTCTATATTTATTGGGGGCGGGACGCCTTCGCTGCTGGATCCGAAGCATATCGTGCGGATTCTTGATACAGTACGGGCACACTACGTCGTACGGAAAGATGCAGAGATCACAATCGAGGTAAATCCTGCCTCAACCATCCAGTATAAGCTGAAGGCTTACCGGGCCGCCGGCATTAACAGACTGTCGATCGGGCTTCAGTCAGCAAACGATGCAGAGCTTAAAACGCTCGGCCGGATTCATATTTTCGATGATTTTCTCAAATGCTTCCAGAGTGCGCGGATGGAGGGCTTCCAGAATATCAACATTGATCTCATGAATGATATCCCCGGGCAGACGGTACGGAGCTGGAAGGACACGCTGCGTCACGTGCTGATGCTGAAGCCGGAGCATCTTTCGATCTACAATCTCATCATCGAGGACGGCACGCCCTTTAAGAAAATGCTTTCGGACGGCGCACTCTCACTTCCCAATGAAGGTGTGCAGATGATGATTGATTTTGAGACGAAGTCTGCCATGGAGAAGTATGGCTATCATCGTTATGAGGTTTCGAATTATGCGAAGCCGGGCTTTGAATGCCGGCATAATTATGGTTACTGGTCAAATGTGCCGTATCTCGGGTTCGGACTTGGTGCGTCGTCTTATCTCGAGCACACGAGATGGTCGGTGATCCGGGATTATCAGGCGTTTCTGGATCTCGACCTCGAGGCGGATGCGCGGAACGGGTATCCACAGCTCTTCACAGATGTCGAGAAGCTGACCCGAAACGATGAGATGGCGGAATTTATGTTTCTAGGGCTGAGACGGACTGCCGGTATCTCTGAGATTGAGTTCACGAGCCGCTTCCAGGTCGATATCCACTCGGTTTATGGGCCGGTACTCGACCGCTATACGGCGGAGGGGCTTCTCATTCATGAGGGCTATCGCTACCGCTTCTCCGACCACGGCTTCGATGTGTCGAACCAGGTGCTGAGCGACTTTCTTCTCGACTAAGCGGACGGCAGCCGCGGAACGCGTCTGCCTGTGTTTCACATAATCCAAAAAGTCCGCTGAGTGATGCTCAGCGGACTTTTCTTATAATTCAGGCTACAATCAGCAGATGTGTCTGATCCAGCCCTCCGGTGCTTCCTTCTTGCCGGTCTGGATGCCGGTAAGGGTATCATAGAGCTCACCGATGACCTCGCCGGCCTTATCCATGCCGGACGGAAGATTGATGACCTCATCACCGTTTACGATGCGGCCAACCGGGGAGATGACGGCTGCAGTACCGCAAAGGCCGCACTCCTTGAAGCCCTTAATTTCGGAGAACTTCACCGGTCTCTCATCGACCTTAAGGTGCAGATAATGCTCAGCGACGTAAACGATGGAGCGTCTCGTAATGGACGGAAGAATCGACGGAGACTTCGGTACAACGAGAGTGTTGTTCTCGTCAACGAAGATTGCATTGGAACCACCAGTCTCCTCAACATAGGTTCTGGTTGCCGGATCAAGATACAGGTTCTCGGCATAGCCTGCGCTGTGTGCAAGAACGCTGGAATGAAGGCTCATCGCATAGTTAAGACCAGCCTTCACTGCGCCTGTGCCGCGTGGTGCCGCACGGTCAAAATCGGATACGATGATAGCAATCGGATTTGCGCCGCCCTTGTAATACGGGCCAACCGGTGTCGTAAAGATACGGAACTGATATTCGTCAGCCGGCTTTACGCCAATGACTACACCTGTTGCAAACTCGTAGGGTCTGATATAGAGAGAAGCACCTGAGCCATATGGTGGTACCCAGTCAATGTTTCCCTTTACGACAGCATCGATTGCTTCCAGAAATTTTTCCTTCGGGAATGGCGGCATCTCGATCCGCTTTGCAGAGTTGTAGATTCTTTCTGCATTGAGATCCGGGCGGAAGCATACGACGGAACCATCCTCCCAGGTATAGGCCTTCAGACCTTCAAATACCTGCTGGCAGTACTGCAGCATACCGGCAGATTCATTGAGCGTTACATTCGGGTCGTCAATGAGTGCACCGTCGTCCCAGGCACCAGCCTTCCAGTTTGAAACATATCTCTTATCCGTGGGCATATAGCTGAATCCTATATTGCCCCAGTCCAGGTTTTTCTTCGCCATGTTCTATGATCTCCCTTCTTCGGGCGTCGGCCCGACTTGTTCACTAGTATAGTCTTCCGCCCCGCTGTTTTCAACCGCGGCGGCCTTTCATTTTTCGCATGACTGGCATAACCTTGCTGGCTATCCGGACGGAAGAAACTGGCCGAAGCTTCCTGTCTTTGGCTTAATTGACTGATATCAAGCATATGACATCATCAGTCAGTGTCCAATTTCAATACTGACATAAATGCACTTTGGGGAATCGAAACGTTACCAAATTGTCTCATGCGCTTCTTGCCTTCTTTTTGCTTCTCCAGGAGCTTCTTCTTTCGGGAGACGTCGCCGCCGTAGCACTTAGCTAAAACGTCCTTCCGGAGGGCCTTGATGGTTTCGCGGGCCATGATATGACCATTGATCGAGGCCTGAATCGGGATTTCGAAGAGCTGGCGGGGAATCTGGTCCTTTAGCTTTTCGCACATTTTTTTGCCGCGATCGTAGGCGGAATCAGCATGGACGATGAAGGAGAGGGCATCGATAAGCTCGTGGTTTACGAGGATATCAAGCTTAACCATCTTACTGGTCTGGTAGCCCTTCAGGTCATAGTCGAAGGAAGCATAGCCCTTCGAACGGGATTTCAGCGCATCGAAGAAGTCATAAATAATCTCATTCAGCGGCATGTCATACTTGAGGATCGCACGGTTTTCTTCTATATATTCCGTGCTCTTGTAAACGCCTCGTCTCTCCTGGCAGAGCGTCATGATAGACCCGATAAATTCTGTCGTCACCATGATCTCCGCTTCGACGATTGGCTCCTCCATATGGTCAATCTCGGACGGATCCGGAAGATTCGCCGGATTCGAGAGCGGAATCATCGTGCCATCTGTCTTGTAGACATGGTAAACAACCGATGGCGCCGTCGTCACGAGATCAAGGTTGTATTCTCGCTCGAGCCTTTCCTGTACGACATCGAGATGAAGAAGGCCGAGGAAGCCACACCGGAAACCGAAGCCAAGGGCCTGTGAAGTTTCGGGCTCATATTGCAGGGCGGCATCATTAAGCTGCAGCTTCTCGAGGGCATCACGAAGATCCGGATATTTCATGGTGTCGGCCGGGTAGATACCGCAGTACACCATAGACTGGACCTTCTTGTAGCCGGGAAGCGGCTCTGCAGCCGGGTTTGCAGCATCGATCACGGTGTCACCGACACGGGTATCGCGGATGTCCTTAATCTGCGCGGTAATGTAGCCGACCATACCGGCTGACAGCTCTTCGCAGGGGATGAAGCGTCCGGGGGCAAAATAACCTACCTCTGTTACATCGAACTCGGCGCCGGAGGCCATCAGGCGGATGCGGGTGCCTGCCTTTACGCGGCCCTCCTTGATACGGCAAAAGATAATGACGCCGCGGTAGTTATCATAAAGGGAATCAAAAATCAGCGCACGTAGCGGAGCCTCCGGATCGCCGGTCGGTGCCGGGAGCCGGTGCACGATGGCTTCAAGTACCTGATCGACATTGAGGCCGGTTTTCGCAGAAATACGCGGTGCATCCTCCGCCTCGATACCGATGACATCCTCAATTTCCTTTACGGTTTCATCCGGATTTGCCGAAACCAGATCAATCTTATTAATGACCGGCAGAATCTCAAGATCATGGTCGAGCGCAAGGTAAGTATTGGCGAGAGTCTGAGCCTGAATGCCCTGCGAGGCATCAACGATCAGAATCGCACCATCGCACGCTGCAAGAGAACGCGATACCTCATAGTTAAAGTCCACATGCCCCGGCGTATCGATGAGATTAAAGACGTACTCCTGTCCATCCTTTGCCTTGTAAATGACGCGAGTGGTCTGCGACTTGATCGTGATACCACGCTCCCGCTCGATATCCATATTGTCGAGCACCTGATCCTGCATTTCCCGCTCGGTCAGTGTCCCCGTCATCTCAATGATCCGGTCCGCGAGCGTCGACTTGCCATGATCGATATGCGCAATGATACAGAAGTTTCTGATATTTTTCTGATTGATTTCCATATGATTTCCTATTCTTTAGAAATGATCTGACTCTTTACTCTATCATATCGCGAACATCTATTGCAAGAGTGTCACCTTCGACAAAAAGAAGACCCCGCGGTGGGTCAACCGCGGGGCATTCGTGAGTAACGTTACTTACAAATATATGTCTAAAGAACGACTTTAGGCGAAATAAAATCAATTCATGGAAGAAACAGCCTTCGAAATATGAGCTACCTTTCTGGAAGCATTGTTTGCCTTCAGAACGCCCTTCGAATGAGCCATATTGATCTTCTTCTGAGCAATCTTAAGAGCATCTTCAGCCTTTGCCTTGTCTCCGGATTCAACAGCGGCATAAACTCTCTTGATGTATGTCTTAACTTCAGAACGGATCGCCTTGTTGCGCTCGTTTCTTGTCTGACCGATCAGAATTCTCTTCTTTGCGGATTTAATGTTTGCCATCGTATATTCTCCTTTCCTCGAAAGATTTGTCCTGTGTTTTCGGCGCCTGGACACGGACAGTCCTGAAAACACGCTTGAATATCATATAGTAATTATCCACGAGTGTCAAGAACGAGCAAAAATTTTAGTTTCTGAACAAGGCAAAATCTAATCTTCCGACCTGAACGTTTACTCTTCCGGAGCAAACTTCTGCAGCTTCCCGGTAAGCTCTGCCTCCGCAGCCTTGTCCTGTGTGATAATGTCTACATCCAGCACCTTACCGGTACCGAAGCCCAGGATTCCTACAACCGAGCATCCATCAACTGTCATGCTCTTGTTCGTGACAGACACATCCACACCATCATACTTCCCGCAGATACCTGCAAATTCCGATACTTCCTCTGGTGACTTAAATACAACCTTCATAAGGTGCTTCCTTTCAAAACCTTAAGTTATTATGATTATAACATCAAAGACACCGGTCCGATATATCTATTTTGGCAATTGCTGGCTGTATCTACATTTCCCTACCTGAATTTTTCTATTTCTGTCTTTTTGCCATCTGTCAGTATCTTGATCTGTCCTACCTTCGCAGTCTCCAGTAGTTCAATGCCTCGGTCCGTGAGTGCTCTCACGGTCTCCTGATGGGGATGGCCGTATCGATTGTTTTGTCCGTAGCTTAAAATCGCATACTCTGGTTGCAACGTATCGAGCAGTTCTTCGGAGGTACTCGTGGAGGAACCATGATGACCGGCCTTCAGAATATCGAGTCCTTCCGGAAGGATGTTTTGAGAAGTCATATATTGCAGCATCTCCGCTTCCTCTTCTTTTCCCATATCACCAGTGAAAAGCATCGAGAAATCTCCATACTCAAGGAGCATCCCGATGGAATGACTGTTCGGTTCTTCCCGATAGCCGGGCCCCGGATAAAGACCAGTCATGGTTAATCTGCTTACTTCCATACGATCACCTGTGCCAAAATACTGAACTGCAATGTCCCGCGTGTCAGCCAACACACGGAGATCATCATAGCGCTCATCGCCATCCGCCGCAGGTGAAAGAAACAGGGTGCTGACTGTGATGTCAGCATTCTCGGAAAGGATCTGTGAAAGTCCGTTCATGTGATCCTGGTCACAATGCGTGATGAGCCAGGTATCGATGTGGTCGATGCCACGTGCCTCCAGTCCTGGCGTCAGAATCTTCTCGCCTAGCTTTTTCTGTGAGGTAGAGCCGCCATCGATAATCATCGTGAAATCGCCCTGCCGAATCAGAAAGCCATCACCCTGCCCGACATCAATCGCTGTAATCTCGAGATTTTGCGGCGGTGCTGGTGGAAGGAGCGCTATAGCAAACAAGATACAGCCGGCGGCAATAACCGGGAAATTTCTAGATATCATTTGTTTCCATATCGTATATCTCATGTGAGCCTTTTTCGATAATGCGGCATTCCTCAGTGATTCAGCATTCTTTGATAGTCCAACATTCTTCTTTTTCTGAATGTTTTCCTTTCCTATCCACTTTGTAGTACTGATAAGAGCCGCAAGAATCGCATAGTATATCATGCATACCGGCATCGATGGCCGTCCGATGAGAATCGACGCGTAAGGTAGAGTCCCAATCCACTCAGAAAGTGCTGTGAAAAGCAGCAGGAAATAATGTCCGGAGCCGAAAAGAACAAAGGCGAACGGTATACAAAGCCGATAAACAAGCACCGCAAACAAACCGCTGTATACAACATAGTTCATGAGCGGAAGTACGATGAGGTTGAGAAGAATTCCATACAGCGGAACGCGGAAGAAGTGGAACAGAATCACCGGCAGGGTCATCAGTTGCAGAAAAGCTGAGCCCGCCAGGCCATCGAGAAATGATCGCACCAGGTTTTCAAGGAATTTCTGTTCCTTTGAAGCTGCCTTCGAACTTTTTTGCAAGGTCGAATAAATCCCAAGCGACAGTACTGCCATGAAGCTAAGCTGAAAGCCGGCGCCGAACAACATATAGGGTTCATGCAAAAGTAGTAGAATACATGCCAGTGCCATCGCACTCATCATGTCATATTGCCGACCGACAGCCAGTGCGAGGAATCGACAAAGCAGCATGATGACAGCCCGAAGTGCACTGCCGGAGCTTCCGGTGAAGAAGCCGTACATGAGTACAAGCACGGCCGCCACGATACCGGATGCTGTCTTTGAGAATCGACGGCGCAGAAGACGGAACACACCCATCCCGATGATGCTAAGATGCAAGCCCGAGACCGCAAGAATATGCGAGATACCGCTTCTCTGATACAGATTCCGAATGTCCTCGGACATCTCTGTCTTATCACCGGCAAGAATCGCCCGGTAGATTCCTGCATCCTCCTCCGATCCAAGTACATCGAGAATATGTCCGGTTTTCCGTCGTAAATTTTCGAGAAAACCAGCCAGAGGATACGTATCCTTTGAGACAAATTCGATTCGATTGCCAAAGATCATCCCACTGACAGACACAGTTCGATAATATAAAAGGAAATCGAACTCACCTTCATTCGTTGCAGGTGAAAGTGCGGTCGTCTTGCCATAACAATCGATAATCTGCCCGGGTAGCGGCATCTCCTCCGGCGTAGAATCCATATACACGAGGATTCTTCCCACCGGCTGGTCATATCGGGAGCGCATCACTTCAGTTTTTATTTTAGGAAGTTCCTCCACCGATCCGTACGCACTCGACATCCGGCAGTCCTTCATCGTGATGCGTGTCGCATCCGCACCGGCGACAACCCGTTCGACCTCACCGCGGAGCCGGATATTTAGGTCAGAAAAAGCTTCCATCCGTGCCTTATTCACATCATTTCGATGCTGCGTAATCTTATACCTCACGCCGGCAAAAAGGGACACAAAAAGCAGGAAAGCCATCGCACGTTTGCGAAGCTTCCCTGCCTTATAGCCACAGAGTAAGAATATGGCAAGCAGTATTCCTGACGTCACATTCAGAAAAAGACCCGTTTCCCGGGCGATGACACACTCTCCAAGTACGAACACTGCCGCAGCAGAAAGCAATGGTCTTTTTACATTCATATTTTATTTTTAGTTTAGTCCATCAGCTCCTTCGGCCGCTCGATGATTGCGCCACCGAGGCCGTTCTGTCCGATATGGCAGGAAATAAGAAGTGACAGCGGACGGTTGACGATCTCCGGATTCAATCGGTTCGGGAATGCCTCCTCCAACTCCTTCTCGAACTCCTTTGCCTGCTCCGGGTTATCCGTGTAGGCCATCGCGACATAGCAGTTCTTCATCTCCGGATCCTGCAGCGGTCCTTCGAGTGCCGCTTTCAGTCCCTTAATGATCACATCGCGTACAGCCCGTGAAGTCCGTACCTTCGTATAGGCATCGAGCTTACCGCCGTCTGTGATACCAAGCACAGGCTTGATATGAAGCAGTGTTCCGACAGCCGCTGCAAGCGGTGTGATCCGGCCGCCCTTTTTCAGATACTTCAGCGTATCAACACCGATGTAAATCTGATTGGAAGCCGACTCGCGATTGATGATATGCATAATCTGCTTACCATCATATCCCTTCGCCGCAAGCTCCACAGCAAAGATGCAGTCCTGCCGCTGTGTGACAGAAACGCCGCGATCATCCGGCACGAATACCCTTCCCTCATACTTATCATCATGGGAAAGCAACATCGCCGTCTGTGTAGAGCCGCTGAGGCCGGACGTAAGCGGAACATGCACGATCTGATCGTACTCCTTCAGCATCTCATCCCAGACCTTCATCACGGATTCAGGACTCGGCTGCGAAGTCGCGATGTCACAGTCATTCTTCAGTTTTTCAAAGAACTCCTCACGGGTGATGTTGATATCCTCGAAGTATTCCTTCCCGTCAATCCGGAAGGGCATCGGGACAACCCGGATGCCAAGCTCCTTACCCTCCGCCTGCGTGATACCGCTGCCGGAATCCGTCGCTACGCCAATTCTCATATATTTCCTACTCCTGACGGATGCATCCGAGGATACACCCGGTATTACAATCTTACTTTTATCAGCCACCTGATGTAGGCATTGGCTGAACTATCACTTTTCGACGAGCAGTGACTTTCCGGTCATCTCCTTCGGCTGCGGGATCTCCATAAGCTGAAGCAGTGTCGGTGCGATATCGCAGAGCGCGCCGCCCTCACGAAGGGTATACTTCGGATCTGCGTTCACAAGCACGAACGGCACCGGATTCGTCGTATGTGCGGTCCACGGCTCACCGGTCTCATAGTTGATCATCATATCGGCATTACCGTGGTCAGCAACGATCATCATCTGGCCGTCGACTTCCTTGATGGCATCCACTACCTTGCCGACTGCCTCATCGACCACCTCAATGGCCTTGACAGCCGCCGGAATCACGCCGGTGTGGCCAACCATATCCGGATTTGCGAAGTTGCAGATGATCATATCATATTTCTTGGAGCGGATCGCAGCACAAAGCTTCTCGCAAACCTCCGGGCAGCTCATCTGCGGCTTAAGGTCATACGTCGGCACATCCTTCGGAGACGGCACAAGCGTACGATCCTCGTTAGCATTCGGCTCCTCGACGCCGCCATTGAAGAAGAAGGTGACATGCGCATACTTCTC
>Ga0256406_1001799_pt1 | contig 32955 bp, 34 predicted proteins | sample RumenRJG_03DNA_FD_185986 | JGI IMG/M metagenome (GOLD analysis project Ga0256406, IMG submission 185986) | Bovine rumen microbial communities from Lethbridge, Alberta, Canada - RJG_03 | ecosystem: Host-associated > Mammals > Digestive system > Stomach > Rumen | place: Canada: Alberta | collected...
GACCTTGTCGCTGTCGGGCTTCGGCCCGCAGATCAGCACGGTCGGGATATCGATCTTCCTCAGGATCAGGTCGGCCTTGAACTCCACGCAGGGCTTGAAGTTGCCCAGCATGAACACGCAGGCGTCGTACTCATCGATGATGGATGATTCCTCGAGATTGATCTGCGAGGTGTGCTTGCCGCGTCCCCTGGCGAGGCCCATGACGACGGTGACGGCGCCGAGCCTCCTCAGGTACTCCGCGACATCGCATATCGGGTGCGGCATGTGGTGGCGGCCCAGGGTGGGGCCGACGACAGCGATCTCGGTCCCCGCCAGGGGAACCTCCTTCACCTGCCCGCCGATGTCCTTGCAGAGGGCTTCGATCATCTGCCGGTCCTCGCTGGGGACCGACATGGTGACGGTCAGCATCTGCGCGCTCCTGTTCTTGAGGAGCACCACGCCCCCGACGTCCTCTATCATCTCGAACAGCTCGTCGGAGCGGTACACTCCGCCGTCGTACATCAGAACCTCATACATCGGGGACCACTCCTTTCGATACGGCCGCATGGATCTTCTCGGCAGTTGCGATCTGCTCCGGCCGGACGATCTCCTCGGTGGCCATCACGGTGACCGTGCTGCTGCCGCTGATCACCCTGCGGTTCCTGATGCCCTCGGGGAGCACCCTGGCGAGCGCCCCGAGAATGTCCTGGATGGGCTGCTCGGCGGACTCGACGGGGAGGGCATCGACCTCGGCCGAGGTATCGACGCCGTCGACCGTTATGTCGAGGCGGTCCGTCTGCTGCACGCGGTCCCTCCCGTAGGTGTCCCAGAGCTTCTTCAGCATGCCGGGCGCGTACATCTCGTCCCTGATGCTGATGTACACCTTCCCCCTCTCGGCCCTGGTCATGGCGACGTCGCCGATGCTCTTGGCCGCCGGCTTGGACCTGAGCCTGACCGACACGATGAAGAGGGGCTCCTCCGGCCTCAGCAGGAGGTACGAGCCCTCGATGGCGGTCAGCTTGCCGACGTCGTACATTATCTCCTCGTACAGGGACCGGTAGCGGTCGTTCCCGTACTCATCGGTCCCGTTGACAGTGGTTTCTGCTGGCATATCGCGCCTCACATCAGCCCGGAGCTCAGCAGCGCGCCGCCGACGGCGCCGATGTACTGAGAGTCGGGCGGGACGATCGGGGGCTCCCCGAGGACCGATCCGACCTCCTTGACCAGTCCCTGGATCAGCGATGTGCCCCCGACCTCGATGATCGGGTGGCGGACATCGATCTCCTGGAGCTGCTGCTCGTACACCTGCTCGGCGACCGAATGGCAGGCCGCGGCCGCGACGTCCTCGAACTTCTTCCCCTCTCCCAGGTTGGTGACGAGGTCCTGGATGCCGAAGACCGAGCAGTAGGAGTTCATCCTGGCGTTCGCCCAGTTCCCTTTGACGGCGAGGGCTCCCAGGTCCTGGATGGGGATCTTCAGCCTGTTGGCGGTCATCTGCAGGAACCTGCCGGAGGCTCCTGCGCAGATGCCTCCCATGGTGAAGTTGTCGGGTATGCCGTCCCTGACGGTGATGGCCTTGTTGTCCATGCCGCCGATATCGATGATGGTGGCCTCGCCCTTCTGACGGTCCGCGAGCCAGACGGCGCCCTTCGAGTTGACGGTGAGCTCCTCCTGGACGAGCTTGCATTTGTCGGCGAACTCCTTCCCGAGGGTGTAGCGGCCGTACCCGGTGGCCCCGATGCACTCGATGTCCGAGTACTTGTACCCGGCCTGCTCCAGGGCCTCGTCGAGGACCTGGTGGGCGGTCTGCGTGACGACCGCGCCCGACGGGGTCCAGGACTTGCCGATGATCTTGTTGTCCTCCATGATGACGGCCTTGGTGGTCGACGATCCGGAGTCGAGCCCGGCGGTCAGGCCGGACTGCTTCTCCCTGGCCAGCAGGTCCTTCCTGGTGACGATGGTGACGAGCGCCTCCATCCTGGTCAGGAGCTGGGCCGCTTTGAGCCTCTCGGTGAAGGAGTAGGTGACGACCGGGAGCCTGGTGTTCTCCTGGATGAACCTCCTGAGCTCGTTCCTCACCAGGGCGGCCTCCGCGCACCTGAAGCAGGTGGTGATGAACACCGCGTCCGCGTCGTACTTGCCGTCCACGAGGCTGGCGGCGCGGGCGATCATCAGCTGGAGCTGCTGGGACTTCGGCTTGAAGCCGAACCTCTTGATGGCATCCTGCACCTGGCTGTAGGAGACGTCTGGGTAGACGATCTTGGCACCGACCGCGCGGGCGGCGGACTCGATCTCGAACTGGACACCACTGTACTCAGTCCCGCAGGAAAGCTGGGCGATCCTGATGGTCACTGCGCCGCCCCCTTCGCGCCGAGCCCGGCCAGGAAGTCCTTTATCTGGCCGACCATGGCCTTCGCCTCCGCTTCGTCCTCCGGGTATTTCACGGTCAGGGCGGGGATCCCGCGCCTGTGGATGAGGTACTTGGTCATGCTGTTGGAACGGTCGCACCCGACGCAGCCGAAGCTGAACGGGGCGTCCTCGATGATGATGGCGGCGTCCGCGGCCTCGATCATGGGGCCCCAGAGGGCCATCCTCCCGCGTATCCCCGAGGGCACTTCGACCCCCGCGTACTTCAGGCCCTTGATGACGTCGTCGAGGGTCACGTTCATAGGGGGCATGTCGACCTCTATGTTGTCCACTTTCTCCTGGATGACGGCCATGGAGCTCAGGGGCTCATGGCCGAACCTCTCGACGAGATCGAAAAGGATCATGCTGTTGGGAGGGTCTATGAATACCTTCATCTGAATGCCTCGCAGATTTCTTTGAGTTGGGTGACTGGAAGGGGTTTGCGCTCGGAGGGCACGCTGTAGGACGCGTCCCCGGAATCGAAGCTGTCCAGGGCGGCCTGGATGAGCGGAAGGCACTCCCATTCCGCCTCCAGCTGGGCGAACCCTGGGCGGGTGCCGTGCTGGGCGCGGCATCTGCGGGGGTCTCCCTGGGGGTAGCCCCTCCTCTTCGAGAACACCTGGTTGCGGTAGGTCTTCCTGACCTCCGCCACGATCCTGCGGGATGTCTCGGCGTCCGCCTCGTACAGGCACCCGTAGCATGTCTCCTTGACGCTGATGCCGGCGGCCATCGTGTGCACGGCGCGCACGAGCTGGTCCGGGGTCAGCTTGGAATCGGGGGAGATCATGAGGAGCCTCGTCTCTCTCTGTTCGCTCATTGCCTATCCTCCATGATGTAAACTGTGCTCTCGTCGTCCAGGGTCTCCAGGACCGAGAGGTCCCCGATGTACCTGCCGAGCATGTTGGTGCCCTCCGGCTCCTCGCCGGTCGGGCCGTACTGCTTGCTGTCGGTCAGCCTGATGCCGATGAGGCCGTGGTACGGCCTCGACTGGTTGGTGATCCCGATGTCCCCCTTCCTGCATTTCTTGAAGAGGTCGTCCTGCGGGATCAGGTCCTGGCTCCTCGCGTCGTCCCCGTAGAACGTGCACATGGGCGACCCGGGCATGGACAGCTGGACCTTCAGCTTGCCGACCGGCTTGTGGCTGAGGCCGGTGACCTTCCTGAAGTAATGGGAGGTGGCGGCGTCGCCGGTGGTCACCTTGATCTTGAGGATGCTCTCCTTCGGGACGCCGAAGACCTCGACCTCTCCTTTCTCCAGGGCCTGCATGGTCTCCTCGGGCGCCTGGTCGGCGATGACGGCCCCGTCGGAGGTGTCCCCGGTCCTCCTGACCTTGATGCCGAAGCGGGCGAGGAATGCCTCCCCGTCCTTCTGGGTCATGCCGACGGCGAGCGCCCTCGGCGGGTCGGTCTCCACGGCGATCCTGTCCCCGGCGGCCGCGCGGGAGACTATGGCCATCCCGCCCGCGACCCTGCCGGCGATGTTGAGCGCGGGGCTGAGCTGGCGCCTCTCCCTGTAGAACAGGACGTGCCCCTCCCCGGCGCCGGAGTTCCTGACCGCGACGGTGCCGACGTCCCTGACGCCCGCATCCTCCGGCGACATGTCGACGTCCATGTCGTCGCGGCATCCCATGAAGGTGCCGGTGGCCTCAGAGACGTCGATGTAGCCCTTGGACGCCAGGATCAGCAGCTGCTCCGCCGATTTGGGGGAGGAGCGGTCGAGCTTCACCAGCACGCGGGTCTCCACGGAGTACCCGTCCTCGAGGCGGTAGCCCAGGTCCTTGGTGACCGCGACGTTCTCCCTGCTGGTCTCCGATACCACGGGATGGATGCCGATGATGTGCTCGTTCTCCTTGAGGACGTTCATCAGGTGCCTTCCGACGGTGATCTTCCCGATCTTCCCGCCTCCGCAGCCGGTGACCTTGTCCATCGGCTTCCTGGCTATCATGAGGTAGGTCGTCTGATTGTCGTTCCCGCCGAGGCTGAAGAAGACCTCGTAGCGCTTGAACGACCCGGACGCCTTGTCCTCGCGGAAATCGGTGGCGAACGAACCGAAGGCGAGCACCTCCCTGGTGCTCCACCTGAGGTTCACGCCCTCGATGGAGGGGATGAGCGCCCTGAACCTCTTGGCATCCTCCGTATCGTAGAGGTGCACCACCATCTCCCCGCGCGGGGTCAGGAGGGCGAAGTCGTTGGAGACCTCGGTAACCTTCTCGGTAGAGAGATGAACGGAGATGTCGGAGCCGCTGACGTACGGCTCCCCTTCGAGGGCGTCGGCCAGGGTGGCCCCGTCCTTCAGCTCCTTCTGCTTCCCGTTGACGGTGACCTTCATCGGTCCCCCTCCCTCGGCAGCAGCTTCTGCACCTTCGAGGCGATCTCGTCGAGCTTCTCCTGCGAGCAGGTGACGCCCCTGACCACTCCGGTCACGATCTCCATGATGGAGCCGCGGGTGTTGATGTCCTCCGGCGCCGGCATGACGTCGCGGGTCTTGACCCCGATGGCCGCGAAATCCTCGAAATCGAGCGGGCACTGGGACACCACGATGGACGGCTTGTCGACGTTCCTCAGTATGAGCCTCGCCTTGTAGATGACGTGGTTCCTCACGTTGCCGAGGTGGATGAGGACGACCTTGTACTGGTTGATCCTGTCGACCTCGATCGGGTCCAGCCCGAACCTCTGGCCGGTGGTCACGTCGGGCGCATCGGCCGGGGTGCCGTTCCCGGCGTTGACCACGAGGACGGATGCGTTTATGCCTTCCTCGCGGAGGGCGTAGGTTATCTCGCACACCGGTTTGGTGATGTGCCTCCTCCCCGGGCCCATGGCGACGACGCAGACGTCCTTGCCGCTCTCGGAGATCGTGGCCCTCTGCGCGAGGCCGCCACCGATCCCGAGGCCCTGGGACTCCCTGCACTCCACGAAGCTCAGGTGTCTTCCGATTTGCTGCTTCATTCGGTTCCCCTCCGGGGGCTCTCACTCCTGCTGGGGCTCTTCCTCGTTCCTGATGTCCTCATCGTCGCTGCCGCGGAGGTCGAACTTCTCGATCAGGGTGGCGGGATCGCCGATCTCGACGACCTTCCCCTTCTCCATGAAGGCGGCGCGGTCGCAGCAGTTCCTGACGAAGTCCATGTCGTGGCTCACCACGATGAAGGTCTCGCCGAGGGTGTCCCTGGCGCGGATGACCGATTTGGCGACTATAACCTTGGTGATGGGGTCCATGGTGCCGGTGGGCTCGTCCAGGACGATGATCCTCGGCTCCTTGATGAGCACCTGCGCGAAGGCGATCCTCTGGCACTCTCCCACGGACAGCGTGTCCGGCAGGGCCTCGAGGATCCTGGACACGTTCTTCTTGTCGAAGCCGACGCTCACGAGCACCTGGATGGCCTTCATCCTGGCGAGCTCGGCCGGCATCTTGATCCCGATGCTGGTGGTCAGGTTCTGGAGGACGGTGTCGAAGGGATAGAGGGTGTACTCCTGGTGGAGGACGCCGATGTACGGGGTGGCGCGGCCCTTGTTCTCGTACCCGTCCTTGGACATGTCGATCCAATCGTCGCCGATGCGGACCTCGACCTTCCCCTTGGTCGCGTTGGACTGCCCGCAGATGAGCCTGGAGGTGGTGGTCTTGCCGGCGCCGGAATACCCGATGATGCCGAAGATCTCCCTCTCCTCGATCTCGAAAGAGATGCCGTCGACGGCCTTCACCACGCCTCTGTCGACCGAGAAGAAGTGCTTCTCGGCATCCACCAGGCGGACGATCGGCTGTCCGTCGTCCACATGCTCGACCTTGTCGAAGTGGTAGCCCTCCATGAACTTGGAGGTGACATCGGACGGCTTCCCTTCCATCTTGACCTTGCCGTTATCGAGCCAATAGGCGCGGTCGGCCATCTTGTCGATGGCCTCCGGCCAGTGGGAGGCGAAGACCATCGCGATGCTGTGGTCCCTCACGTAGGTGACGAGCTTGTTGTGGATTATATCCGCGGTGTATGGGTCGAGGGTCCCGGTGGGCTCGTCGGCGACGAAGAACAGGGGGTTCTTGGCTATCTGCCTCGCCAGGACGATCCTCTGCTTCTCTCCTCCGGACAGGTCCCTGGCTATGTGCATGGTCCTGTGGGACATGTTGACGAACTCGAGCAGCTGGATCGCGCGCTCCACGCGCTTGGGGGTCCCCTCGGGTATGGCCTCCAAGACGTTCTCGATGACGGTCTTGTCTCCGAAGAGGGCGAAGGTCCTCTGGAGCATGATGGCTATCCTGCCGAAGACATCCTCCCTGAGGTCGTCATGCTCTTTGAGGGCCCAGAAGTCGACATCGATCCTCTGGGAGTCGCTGCCGCATTTGGTGCACGGCTTTCCCTCGAAGGGCAGGTCCAGGTTGCCGCATTTGGTGCAGCGGTTCAGGTGGTAGATGATCTTACCGCTGTCCGGCTTGTAGTCGATGCTCCCCCTCAGCATGTGGAGGAGGACCGATTTCCCGGCACCGCTGCGCCCTATGAGGCCGATGATGTCCCCCGTTTTTATGACGGTGCTGAAATCATCGAGCACGGTGCTACCGTTGAACTTCTTGGTCACGTGCTCGACCGTGACCAGTTCGACAGACTTTGGCATGTCTTAAGGGATGGTCCTTTCTTATTTAATATAAACCGCACGCAACAATCGATAATATCCAGCAGCCAAAATCCCGCCTGCCGGGCAGAGCGGGCGCGGGCGCGGATGCAAAACAGTTTTATTGGATGGTACCATTCATCCATCCATGGACAGTGCCGTCTCGAGGAGCCACATGGGCGGTCCGGTACCCAAATTCAACGACTACCACATATGGAAATCTTTATATTGCCTCAGCACCGCGTCGCCGATAGGCCGCAAGAAGCTCGCCGAGCTCATAGGCCTGGGCGAGGGGAGCACGAGGACCCTGCTCTCCATCCTGCAGGACGCCGGCGCCATCTCGGTCAAGAAGAAAGGGGTGACGCTGACCCCCGAGGGCAAGAAGCTGTGGGAGACGGTGGTCATGAGCACCGCGGAGGTGGACCTGGGCACCCTGACCATAGGAGAGCATGACTGCGCGGTCAGGGTCCCGCATGCCGCCGGCAAGATCACCTACGGCTGCGAGGAGCGCGACAACGCCATCAAGAACGGGGCCCTGGGGGCCACGACGCTGGTGTTCTCCAACGGCCAGCTGACGTTCCCGGGGGACAGCTACCCCCTCGACGAGAAGTACGACCGGATCCTGAAGAAGACGTTCTCCCTCTCCGATTCCGATGCAGTCATCATCGGCACCGCCGACAGCTACGCCGCCGCCGAGGAAGGCGCCGTCTCTGCCGGCCTGGAGCTCCTGGGCGGGCTGAACCTTCAGAAGGATAATGCCGCCCCGGTGTCCATCCTCGGTTCCGGGAACGAGCTCCTGGCACTTGCGTTCATGGTGCACGACCTCGTAGGCGGGCTCCCGGTCTGCGCCAAGAGCAAGGACAATCTCGGCATAAGGATCGAGAACGGCAAGGTCATAGACAACGCCTACACGGGGGCCGTCCTCGAGGAGGTCCTCAAAGTGGGGACGACCATCAGGAGGATCGCCACCTCCGGGCCTTACAAGGGGATACGCGTCATCGTCACCCCCCTGGAGGTGAACAACCGCGTGATCGCGGCCATAGGCGTCGTGGACCTCAGAAGCATGACCGGCCTGGACGACACGCTGAAACTGATGGACGAGGACCCGGACCTGAGATGATCCTCGTTCGAAATATTCATATAGAAGCTAAAATAGATTGGGTGGTAATATGTCAGAAGTCAATGGGCCTGAAGAGCCCCTCAAGATCGCCGCCGGACTCAGAGGAGTAGTCCATGCGTTCTACCTGACGCCCGATGTCCTCGATGAGATGAGGGCGGAGGAGGCCAAGGTCCGCGCCGCGGGCGGCAACATCAACGTCGACAACCGCGGGTTCTCGGAAGCGCTGACCCGCGACCATGTCATCGCGATAATCAAGGACCCGAGGTTCAGGCCCCCTCCGGAGCCCACGGTCCTGCTGATGGACGACAACGGGGACATCCTGGGAACCGAGGTGTTCCCCTTCACCATCAACAAGTACCTCAACAGGGACGATGTCGTCTGGCTCTCTGATGCCTTCGTGATGTTCCCGCTGGTCCAGGGCCACGGCGGCGAGAAATTCGTGATGCCTCCCGTCAGCTTCCCCGAGCTCAACCCGAGCAACGGCTGCAAGGACGTCATCTCCTGCAGCCCGGCCCCCACCTGCGACCTCCTCATGAGGAAGCACTACGACTACCCGGACGACCCCAAGCTCGCATCGGTGCTCATCGCCTTCAACGACTGCCCGGTGGACCCGAACTTCAAGCCGGACCTGAGCAAGCTCGTGATCCCGAGGACCGAGGTCATAAAGAAAAAGAAGACCCAGCGATCGGATCCGCTCCGACGCTCCAAACCTTTTAACGCTCCCTGACGGGAGCGGCGTTATATCGGAACCAGCAAATAATGAATGATTCTGGGTTCCGACAGCGAATGTCTGCAGAGAAACCCGATTACACGAGGAGGCAGATCGCGAAGAGATGCATCCTCCTCGCGGCCGCGCTCTATATCATGACGATAGGGATATCGATGTCCAAGCTTGCAGGTCTGGGCACCACTCCCATATCCTGCATCCCGGCGACCCTTTCCTACTCCACGCCGCTGTCCATGGGCGCCTGGACCGTGATCTTCAACTTCCTCCTGATCTGCATCGAGGCCGCCGTCCTCGGACGCCAGTTCAGGCCGGTCCAGTTCATGCAGCTGATCATGGCCGCTGCCATCGGGATCTTCACTGACATAAACCTGGAGGTCTTCTCCTTCATCGACCCGGGCAGCTACGCGGAATCTTGGGCCTGGTGCATCCTGTCCGGGGCCATACTGGGTCTCGGCGTCATGCTGGAGGTCCGTTCCAATATCCTGGTCGCCCCCGGCGAGGGGGTGGTCGTCGCTTTCACGACCAGGTTCAAGGTCCCGTTCCCGAGGATGAAGATCGTCTCCGACACCTCCATGGTCATCACGGCCGTCATCCTGTCCCTGGCCATGCTCGGGGATCTGGAAGGCGTGCGCGAGGGGACCATATTCGCGGCGCTGACCGTCGGCATCTGGGTCGGTTTCTTCAGGAAACATCTGGGAAAGGCGGCCGACCGCTTCACGGCCTGAAGGAAAGGCTATATCCGGCCCCGCTGTTAACGATTGTATGCTTTCACTCAACCGCTGCCCGAAGTGCTCGAAGGAGACGGGCATCAGGGTCGTCCCGCCGGAGGACACGCTGTCGAGGATCATACCCCTAATGAAGAAGGCCGGCATGCAGCCTCCCCGCGACATCACGAACCTTGACCGTGTCGGGATCCCGGTGTTCTCCGTGGACCGCCCGGCGGCCTTCGAAGGCGACAAGAACCATTTTTACAACGGCAAAGGGCCCACACCCGAGCAGGCCGAGGCCTCGGGGATCATGGAGGCCATGGAACGTTACTCGGCGGAGCCCAGGGAATCCGACGAGATCGCCTACGGGACCTATGATGAAGCATGCTCCATCGGCCTCACCGTCAATCCCGAATCGCTGATCCTGCCCGAGCCTTACAAGGGAGTATGGATGAACCAGCAGATCGGCTGGTGCATGGGCTACGAGATGTTCCGCGGGCAGAACGTGTGGGTGCCGGCGTGCGCCGTGTACCACGTGTACAAACCCCAGGGGGACATGCAGCTCTTCAAGTCCCACACCAACGGGATCGCGGCCGGGAACACCATGGAGGAGGCCATCCTGCATGCTCTCCTCGAGGATATCGAGAGGGATGCCTGGTCCATAGCCGAATACAGGGAGAGGGCCCCCTGCGACATCGTCATCGAGGATGAGGAATCCGTCCCCGGGAAGCTGCTTGCCAAGTTCAGGGATGCCGGGATCGATGTGCACCTCAAGGAGATCACCTCGGACATCGGGATCACCACCATCGGAGCGGCCGCCGACGATTACACTACCAAGGACCCGGAGATGCTGACCATCGGCGTCGGGACCCACCTGGACCCGCAGATTGCGGCGATCCGCGCCCTCACCGAGGTCGCCCAGAGCAGGGCCACCCATAAGGACGGCACCAAGATCAACGCCCAGCTCCAGAAGGTGACCGACGAGATGGGCTATGAGGGGGTCAAGAAGGCCAACCGCCTCTGGTTCACCGATTCCCCCGGGAAGAAGAAGCTCGAGGACATCCCCAATCTCGCCACCGACTATGTCCTCGATGACATCGAAGTTGTGCTGGGACATCTCATGGATGCGGGATTCGACATGGTCGTCTGCAACGACCTGACCCGCCCCGAGGTCAATATCCCGGTGGTCCGCATGACCGTCCCCGGCCTCGAGGTCTACGCCATGGACCCGGACAGGGAAGGCGGAAGGCTCACCGGCATGTGGCCTCCGAGATACGGCCGGACGGACGCTGATTGAAGGATTAGCGCCCGGATCGCGGCGGCCTGCCGGAAAGACGGAAGCACGCCGCGCTTCAAACGGCAAGATCCAGATGTCCCCTCCCGGCTTCGGGAGATTATCTGGAATATCATATCGGACCATAAACATCCGAAATGGCGTATTCCGGTGCGGCAACGGTTCATTCTTCCGCGGTCGCACCGAGTGCCAGCCTCCTGACGGCCAGGACGGCGGCGAAGGACGCTCCGAGCACCAGCACCACCGTGGCCCCCGGAGGGGTGTCCATAGCCAGCGAGAGCAGAAGGCCCAGGAAGGACATGGCGAGAGCTGAAACGACGCCGGCGGCCATCGTCCCGGCCATGCCGCGGGAGACGATGCTCCCGATGGCCGCCGGCACCGTCATCAGCGCGATTATCATGACTATCCCGACCACGTTGGCGACCATGACGCAGGTGACCGCTATCAGGACGTGGAGCAGGAGGTCCAGGGCCGCCACGTTCATGCCTGAGACCTTCGCGTGCACCCTGTCGAAGGTCATTATGCGGAAATCCCTGTAGAAGAACATCACGGCAGCCAGCACAGACGCGCTGACAGCCGCCATCACGGCAAGTTTCCCCGAATCTATGAGCAGCATGTTCCCGAAGAGGATGGATTCGTAGGACGAGGGGACGATGACGCTCCGGTCCATATAGCACATGAACACCACGCCTGCGGCCATCCCGACAGCCCAAAGCGCTCCGATGACCGTGTCCTCCCTGACACCGTCCGCCCTCCTGCATACAACCATCACGACGGCGGCCGCCACACTGAACAATAGCGCCCCGGCCATGGGGCTCATCCACGATATCCCGTAAACCGACATCACATAGTAGGCGAACCCGACGCCCCCGAAGGTCGTGTGGGCGATCCCGCCCGTAACAGCGACCTTGCGGCCGACCACCACGTAGGCCCCCACGGTCCCGCACAGGATGCAGGCGAGGGCAGTGGCGGCGAACATGTTCTGTATAAGCGGTATGGAGAAGTAATAGGCAAGATCTGTCACAGAAGGCCGCCTCCGCAGGCTGCGCCGGTCAGAGCCGACGGTTCAACCTCCGAGACCGTCCTGTCCACATGGACGGCCCTGTTAACGCAGTGCGTTATCCCTTCGAGATCGTGGGTGATCATGACAACGGTTATCCCGTCCCGGGCCGCCTTCGTCAAAATTTCGTACACTTCCCCTCTGAAGGCGGGATCGAGGCTGGCGGTCGGCTCGTCGAGGAGGAGGATGTCCGGCCCGGAGACCAGGGCCCTCGCCAGGAGCGTCCTCTGGATCTGCCCCCCGGACAGTTCGCCTATGCGCCTGTCTCTGAACGATTCCATGTCCGCGTACTCCATGGCCTTGCGAACAGCCTCCTCCTGCGAAGAGGTCCGGAAAGGCAGGATCCCCTGCCTGCACCTCAGGCCCATCCTGACCACCTGCTCGGCGTACACTGGGTACTCTCTGTCGAATGCGCCGAACTGCGGAACATACCCTATCCTGCGACAGCCCTCCCTCGGAGGAACGCCCATCACCTCGACCGTCCCGGCCGACGGCTCGATAAGACCCAGTATGATGCGGAACAGGGTGGTCTTGCCGCCGCCGTTCGGTCCCACCACCGCTATGAAGTCTCCGGCGCGTACGTCGAGATCGACGTTCCGCAGCACCGTCCCGCGGCCGTAGCCGGCGGAAATGCCGCGGAGGGCGATGAGGGGCGCGGCCTCCATGCGATCACGCGGTCCCGCCCAGGTCGCCCCTGAGATACGACAGGAACTCCGAAACGGATGAGAGCATGTCATCGGCCGTGGGGTTCACCACATGGACGGTTATACCCGCATCCTCCAGCGCCTGCCTGCCCTCGTACCCCTCGTCCGTGACCGATACGTAGATGGCTGAGCAGCCCTCGTCCTTGACGATGGCGGCCGCCTCGGCGGGGGTGACCTCGCCGTCCTCCTCGACGGAGATCATATGGAAATCCGTTCCGAACCTCTCGGCATACTGCTCGAGGAGGTACTTCCATGCCGGATGCCACACCATCACGTGCACGTGTCCCGAGCCCGCTACCTTGGCTAGCGATTCCATCTCGGCATCTACGGCATCGACCTTCGCCAGGTACTTCCCCAGGTTCTCGGAGTAGTCGGAGGCGTTGTCCGGATCGAGCTTCGATATCTCGGCGGCCATGAACTCCGCGATCTTCCTGAGGTTGTCGGGAGAGGTCCATATGTGCGGGTCCGATGCGGAATCGGCCTGTTCCTCCTCCCCGTGATGGTGGTGCCCGTTGGGGAGCGCTGTGTACTCGATGCCGTCGGCTATGCTGACTATCTTCACGGATGATGGGATGTCCTTGGACACAGCATCGAAGAAGGCGGTCTCCCACTCCACTCCGGTCCCTATCTTGAAGTAGATCTCGGACTTGTAGAGGTCGGATATGTTGCTCGGGGTCGAATAGGCCTCGTGGGGACTGACATTGGACCCCATCATTGACACGACCTCGTACCTGTCGCCGACGATCTCCCCGGCGATGTCCTTCTCCCAGCTCATCGTCACGGCGACGGTGTCCTTCTTCTCATCACTGTCATTTTCGAGAAGTACGAAGGCCGCGCCTGCTCCGGCGGCGATGACGGCCGCCGCAGCGATCAATGCAATCGTTGCAGATTTCATCGGGATTCCGATTTTTGGAATTATTATTAAAAACCGACTGAAATGTTAATAACAATGCAATGCAAAAGCCGATTTAATTATTAGATTCCGGCTGAAATGTTAATAAAAAATGCCTGCCCCGTATAAACACATTGATAAAACGGCGCCGAAAGCAGCGCCGAACAAACAAATGAGAAGAACAATGAAAAAATCCCCGCCCCGAAGGGCGGGTAAGAGGTTTAGGAAGGAAGGAGCGCTTACCCTCCGCCGGACGGCATCATGTCGTCGATGTCGACTTCCCTCTCCATCTTCTGGAGATCTTCCACCGACTGACGGCCTGCCATCTCTTTGGACTTGCGCTCCTTGAAGGACACAGCCTTGTATTCGGAGGGGTCGGCCTTGACGACCGTATCGGCGGCATAGTACAGGCCCGTGTTGTCGAACCTGTACCAGGTGCGTCCCCCCTCTTCCCTGATGTCCGTGATCTTGCCGACCCTGGACGTCGGGGCGTACTTAGCTATATCCCCCTTCTGCAACGCCATCATCCCTTGATGACCGCGGTCCTCTCTCCGGCAGGCTGGAACTCCCTGAGTCCGCCGCGCCCGATCTCCTTCGTGATGTTCGCGAAGTCGAAGATCAGGTCCTTGTCGGAGAAGGCGATCTTGATGAGCGGGGAAGCGACGAAGGCATCGCCGCGCGCGAGGTGGGCGGCCTTGGGGATTCCCGCGTAGCCGGACAGGTGTCCGACGTTCATGGCGTAGTTGGGGTAGTTGGGGCCCCTGAGCTCCATGGGCAGGCCCTCATCAGACCTGTAGGCGTAGGAGTTGGCGGAACCGCACTGGTCCTGCAGATCGAATCCGTAGAATCCGAGCCTTCCGGTCCTCTCCTTGTGCTGGAGCATGGACTGGTACCACAGGTTGAGACCGTTGTCGGCCACACCGGTGGCGAACGCTCCGACGATACCGGTGGACGCCGCGGTGACGGTCGCACGCTGAGATCCTCCGAAGTGGGTCTCCATGACGGCCGGGTAGCGCTCGTACATCTCGAGAGCGTAGGACGAGATCTCGTCTCCGAGCTTCATCTGCTTGTCGTAGTCGTCGGGCTTGATTCCGCAGAATCCGCCGTACCTGTCGTTGATCACGTCGATACCGTGGTAGACGTAGTCCTCGAGGATGTTGTCGGTGTAGGCCGCAGAAGCGTACTGGGTGAATCCGACACCTCCGGACATGTATCCGCCGAGGTAGATCTGGTCGTAGATGATGGCCGCGAGCGCGACGGTCTCGAGCGCTGCCCTGGCGGGGTCGTCGGGGTAGACGCGGTCGGACTGCACCATGTCGTCCAGGAATCCGAAGGTGATTCCTCCGGGCTCGTTGGGTCCCCTGACACGCCTTGCGGGCATCATGGATCCCATGGTGATGGACTGGTGCTTCGCGGAGTACGCGAAGTCGGCGATGGCCGCCTCTCCTGCTGCGAGCTTGTAGGAGGAGATGAAAGCCATCGAGATCTGCATGGCAGCGTGCCTGGAAACGGTGGCGCCGTCCATGAGCCTGCCGACCATGGTCGGGACACGGACCGCCTGCATGACGGTCTTGCCCATGGCCTTCTTGAGCTGCTCAGCCTGGTCCTTGGGGAAGTTCTTGTTGATGTCGATGACGAACCTGGGGTCGAGCTCATCGATGAGCTCGTCGTCTCCGGAGAACACCTTGACGTAGGAGTCGTAGACGAGAGCAGGGTTGCACTCGGCCATGTGCTCCTGAACGACAGCTCCTCCGGGCATGGTGTGGTTCACGGTCTCGAGGTACGCGTTGATGGTCTCGGGGGTGACCTCTTTTCCAAGCCTCTTCTGGATGGTGTTGTGCGGGGAGTCGAGTCCGACGAGGACGGTCCTCCTGATGTCATCCCAGGCCTGCTGGATGGCCGGGTTGTTGATGCAGTGGAGGTCATCGGGCTCCACGAAGATGTCCGTGTGGGACAGCTGGTAGGGCATCCAGGCCCTCTGGCCCAGAGGCACTCCGATGTCCTCGTTCATCATGGGGAATCCACGTTTCTTGGCGATCTCCATTGCCTCTTTCTGGAACTCCACCTTGGATTTGGACTGGTGCCATCCGCCGTAGCAGTAGTACTTGGTCTCGATGTCGGTGGGGGCTTCCTTGAACTTCTTCTTGCATGCTTCAAGGAAAAGTTTCTCTTTCGCTTTCTCTGCCATTTCACTCACCTTTTACAGTCCAAGGCCTGAATCCTCCCAGGGTCCTGAGCTTGTGGATCCTGATGTAGAAGTCAGTGACCTCTTTGTCATCCCTCATGTCAACGCCGTCAGCCCTGAAGATGGTGGTCCTCTTCTTCAGGTCGGTCATGGACGCGGGCTTCCCGACAGCGATCTTCTTGTCGAGGGGCAGGGCGACCTGGTCTTTCACGTAGACGACCTGCTTGAGCTTGTCGTCCCAGACGTACCTCTGCCAGGCATCGAACATGAGTCCGTGCTCGTCGAGACGGCAGGAGTGTCCGTGAACGGTCGCACCCCTGATCCCGGTCAGAGCGGGGTCGAAGGTCTCGTTGTCGATGAGCTCTTTGGCGATCTGCTCAAGGTCCCTCTCGCGGACCTCGATGATCTGCCTTCCGGAAAGGGTTCCGGTGTCGATTCCTCTGTACCTGGACATGTACATCCATGCCCTCTGGTAGGGGGAGATGGGGGCGAAGTAGACGGAGTCGGTGAACTGGATGTACCTGATCCTGTCACCGGCTTTCGCTCCGGGGATGGGGGTGACGAGTTCCCTGATGGGGCACTTGGGCTCCTTGCCCTCCTCGATCGGGGGGTGGACGCTCTTGTAAGCCGCTCCGGGGACACGGTGGCCCATCAGCCTGACGACGTCATCCATGGGTATGTCGCGGAGTTTCTTCAGCTTCACTTTGGGGTCCATGTACCTGCGCCTGTTTTTCGCAGGGATGGAGTTACCCGGATAGAACTGTCTCTTGTAATCTGTTGCCATGTTTAAGCACTCCTGTAATCATGCAGAGACGGTCTGTATTTGGTGTACCTGCCGATCTCGATCGTGTACCCGAAGGGTACGGTCGCATCGAATGCGTCCTTGATCTTCTCGACGGTTGCCTCGAGCATGTCCTTATCGTCCACCTCGAGTTCGATGTAGAATGCGCCTACCTCACAGCGGAGTTCCACCTCATGTCCGTTGACATTGATGATCCTGCGCTCTGAATGGTTGTTCTCAGCCCCCTTGGCCGGGCCGCTGGAGATCGTCTTGGGCAGGCTCTCGCCTCCCATGTTGATCTGCCTGATGTGCTCGATGCTGTCGATGGCGTTGAGCACCTTCTCGGTGGTTTCCGCCGAGAGGAGCCTGTTCGTCATGATGCGCACCTCGGGGAGAGGGACGTTGGCATATTCCACTTCGATTTTCGCCATTTACAAACCCTTGGTCTCTTCAGATCTTGTTCCTGATCTTCTTGGCCTCGGCTCCGACGAACTGCATCGGAGTGTTGAACTCGGGCATTCCTCCGAAGACATCCTTGAAGAGACCGGAAGTGGCCTCAGCAGAGAAGGTCTGGGTTCCGCCATCGAGGCAGTTTCCTGCGGTGACAGCGGGGATGAGGGTTCCCTTGGCGTGCCTGGTAACGACGTGGTTTCCGTGGAACAGTCCGGGTCCTCCGCCTCCGTAGATGGAGTGAGAGAAGAAGGACATTCCGACACCGACACCCTCAGCACGGCCGTAGTCGACTCCGGGGAGCGAGGACTCGTGCTCGAGAAGGTCGTTGTAGTACAGAACAGTGGAGGGTATTCCCTGGGCCGCACGGGCAGCACCGACGTTGACCATGACGGCGGCGACCTCTCCGGCCGCGGCGTAGGCGTTCCACATGGGAAGGTCATCGGTGGTGTACATCTTGTATCCGGACGGGAGGGTCTCTTTCACGCGGATGACTCCGTCGTCGATTGCCCTCTCCATGAGGGAGGCGATAACGGTTCCGACGGTTCCGGTCTTCCCGTTCTTCTTAACGAGGGAGTAGACGAGGTTGTTGGCGTTCAGTCCCTGGTAGGCGAGGGCGAGCAGGTGCTGCCTCTCGAAGGGCCCGACGGCGTCTCCCATCTCGTAGGCGGCGCAGGTCTCGAAGATCGAGGAGAGCGCGGCGCCCTGCATGGCGTTCCTCTGGACGAGAGCAACGACGTGGTTCGCCATGATGTTCCTCAGGGCGAATCCGGCACCCTCGTTCATCTGCGGGGGCTCGAGGATGGATTTGACGTTGGCTCCGACGAAGTTCACGGTCTGCGGGTATTTGCCCCAGACGGCGGCCTTCACCATGTTGGCCTTGTACATCGGCACGTTGTACCTGTCGATGATGGCCTCAGTGACGGCAGCGCAGACAACGGTGAATCCGGTGGTGTACTCGACACCGGCGGCCAGCCTGTCCTCGGGAACGATAATGGTGAGCAGCTTTCCGTCGTTCTTCACTTCGACGAGGGTCTCGTCGTCCTCAGTGACCTGAACGAGCGCTTTGATGTCCTCGGCGAGCTTCTTGGCGTCCTTGACGATGGGCGCGTCGATCTCTTTGCCGCGGATGATGCTGCCGGCCATCGCACCGGTCTTGAGAGCCTTCTCGATTCCGGCGAGATTGACCGCGATGGTCCTCTGTGTAAGAGAGGCAATCTTCTGGATTGCCTTGTTGCGCAGCGGACTGATGGCTTCCAGCGGCACATCTTTTGCGATGCGTTTGCCGTAGTCATCATACAGGTCTATTACGTCCTGGTATTTCGGCATTTTAAACCTCCTTTTTCTTCTGCTACACAGAAAAAACAAATCTTCTGTGTTCCCCTTGCGGATTGAAGGAATGGCTGGCATGTTTATAAAACATTGCAAAATCGCATGTTTTCAACCAAAAATTATCATTTTTAGCTATAACTAAAAGCTGCGGACTCGCCCTGACAGGCAGGGATGCCCCCGCCATTTGTATTTAATGATTTGCGCCGTTAACACAGTTCTTTTGTTAACGGCATAAAAAATGCATTTGAATGAGGCTGGGACGGTACTTCGGCCGTCCCGCGCGGTTCAGTCGCGCTTCGCCTTCGCCATCGGGCCGGCGGTGTAGCGGCCGAGGCGGGAGACGTAGCCCTCGATCCGGCCGTACGGGATGCCGACGGCCATCTCATCGGCCTTCATGTCCGTCTTCTTCCTGCACCCAAAGCATCCGATGGAGATGTTAGGCGCCCCGGTCACGATCGGAATGACCGTGATATCCTCGCATGCGCACTGGAAGGGGGACGTGGAGAACGATACCCGGCCGCCGCGCTCAGCGGTCTCGAGCGGGACCACCCAGTAGATCCTCTCGGGGATGTCGACGATCTCGACCGTGTCGGGGACGAAGTCGGCCTTGGCGAGGGGGCAGACCGCCTCTCCGATGACCTTGTACGGGATTACCTTCCGCTCGGCGATCATCTTGGCTGCGGCCTCGGGGGTGTCGTGCATGCCGATCTTGGCATGGAACTCGCCGGACGCTACTTTCTCGGGGGTCTCGGCCATGCCGAGCGCCGAAGACCCCACATGGCAGGATTCGTCCTCGGCCGCCATCGCGAGGCAGGCGCCGTTCTTGGCGGCGAACACCGCCTGGCAGTGGCTCATCTGGGCCTCGGGGCGGGAGCAGCATGCCGGGAACTCCTCCCCCTCGCGGATGAGCTTCACCGCTACGGGTTCATGCCTCAGTTTCAGCGCATCTTTCAGCTGCTGCGCGTAATTCTTGTTCGTGTCCAGGAGGGTCTCTCCGGTGCAGGTCATGATGGCATCATTGCGTTCCGCAGATTTAACGTTGAATATCCGTTAACTATAGTTTCGGACACTGCCCGCCGCCGATATGGCCCGGAACGCGCGTTTCGAACAGAGCGGACCGCGAATTATCATGTTCTTATTACAGCGAAACAGGAACGGGCCGTCAACAGCAACCTATTACTATTTTCGCGTATATCGGAAGGGCATGGGAAAAAGGAATCTGATCTCCGTTGTTGACATGAAGGATGAGTGGCCTGCCCTCGTCGATCTCGGCATCAAGCTCAAGAAGGAGAGGGGGCACCACGGCGACCCCCTCAAGGGCAAGACCCTCGCCATGATGTTCGAGAAGCCCAGCACCAGGACCAGGACTTCCTTCGATGTCGCCATCACCGAGCTCGGGGGGCATGCGCTCTACCTCGACGTCAGCAAGATGCAGATGGGCCACGGGGAGACCGTGGAGGACACCGCGAGGGTCCTCAGCCGCTTCGTGCACGGCATCATGTACCGCGCCTTCGACTACAAGATGATGGACAAGCTCGGCGAGTGGGCCACCGTCCCCGTCATCAGCGGGCTCGACAACCTCGAGCACCCCTGCCAGGCACTGGCCGACATGATCACCATCAAAGAGAAGTTCGGCAACTTCCACGGGAGGAAGCTCGTCTTCCTCGGCGACGGCAACAACGTCTGCAACTCGCTGCTCTACGCCTGCGCCATCATGGGCATGGACATGGTCGCCTGCTGCCCCGCCACCAGGATGCCGAACGCGGAGATCCTGTACAATGCGACCCAGATCGCCAACGCCAACGGGAGCAAGATCATCGCGTCCCACGACCCTCAGGAGGCATGCAAGGACGCGGACGTGCTCTACACCGACACCTGGATCTCCATGGGCGACACCATATCGGTCGAGGAGGCCGTGAAGCTGTTCCAGATGTACCAGATCAACGACGACCTGCTCAAGATCGCGAAGCCCGACTGCATCGTGATGCACTGCCTCCCCGCCCACCGCGGGCAGGAGATCACCAACGATGTCATCGAGGGCCCGCACAGCGTCGTCTTCGACGAGGCCGAGAACAGGCTCCACGCCCAGAAGGCCGTCCTCTACACCCTGATGAAGGATTGAAACCGGGGCGGGCCGCAGCCCGCCCCCGTCTTCCGGAATCATGCATTTCCGGGTATTCAGTCCCGGCCGGCATCCCCAGCGCGTTCCGTCTGCGCTTCTATCTCGGCCTCGGCGGCATCGAGGAAAGCTTCCTCCGATCCTTCCGGGATCGTCGCCCCTGCGGCCACCGAATGGCCCCCTCCGAGCCCGCCCACCTTGGCAGCGGCATCTTTCATGACAAGTGCCAGATCGAGGCCTTCCGATACCAGTTCCCTCGGTGCGCGGGCCGAGACCTTGATGCCGTCGTCGGAAGCGGCGAAGGCCACTATCGGCAGGCCTGGGTCAGTGCCCTCGGAGCCGAGCAGCATCCCCGCGACGATCCCCACCACGGTGTCCCTGATCTCCTGCCCGGCGTCGAACCACTGAAGGTAGCGGCGCCTGCGTATGAGGTGGTTGGCCTTCACGAGGTCCAGCGCGGCGGCGATGTTCTTCCTGTGGTCGGCGCGGTTGCGCTCGGCGTCGGCCATCGCCGAGAGGTCGCCCTTGCAGAGCCTGTCCCCGGTGCGGCAGTCATCGTACCTTCCGCAGGAGTTCAGGAGGGTCGCGAACTCCTTGGCGTCGTGGAGGCCGGAATGCAGCCTGTAACGCTCGATCCCGTAGACCTCGCCGATGATGGCGGGCCGGTCCCCGGGGGCCGCGTTCGAGAGGAGCTCGTCGGCGATCACCGCCCGGTCCCCTGGATCGAGGTCGCACCAGGTGCGCCTCTTCCCATCGGCGCCGGCCTCGGCGATGCCGTAGCGCCCAAGCAGGGCCTGGCAGGCCTCGCGGGTATCGGTGAGGCCCTTCACCGCCGGCTCCCCGTACTGCAGGTACGAGACGACCCCGCGGCTCTCCCGCCCGAAATAGCGGATCCCCTGGGAGACCGAGACGTCGCCCTCGACGATAGCGTCCTCCAGGATCAGGCGGTTCCAGCTGACGAGCTTGGAGCAGCGGTCGTCCTGGAAATCCCCCAGGGCGCCGACGACCGCGAGATATGCCAGATCGCGGTTCCGGGGATCTATCTCCTTCGCCAGGAGGTAGGTCATGCCGGCCCCGCAGACCTCGTACGAGCCGGACCTGCCGTAGAGGTGGGGGTTAAGCTGATAGGCCCTGCGGAAGCTGTCGAGCATGGTCTGCCCGCGCTTCCTCCATTCCGGGTCGGGGACGTGATGGTCGGTGACGACGATGCCGTCCCTGATGAAGCGGGACATGTAGGCGCTGCCCAGGTCGCATACCCAGACGAGGTCCCGGCCGCAGGAGTTTATCATCTCCACGGTGTCCTCCGAGATCTTCTTCTCGTAATCGACGGCGAAATCCTTGCCCAGGCGCTCCAGGGCGGCCGATGCGATCGCGCCGGCGGATATCCCGTCGGCATCGATGTGCGTGACCACCAGGACCGAACCGGCGCCCCTGACGGTGCCGGCGGCTTTCCTGAGCTCTGATGACAGCCTCGGGTCGATCCCGTCGGGCACGGCAGCTTCCATCGGACCCGTATACGGGCAGCATGGTATTAAGCGCTCGCAGGCTGGAGGAAGGAAAGACGGATTAACCCCCGTTCCATGGGACATGCCATGGGAGCGAGGACGGTCAGGATCATGCCGGGGGCGACGATAACCAACGACAGGTGCCTGATCCTGGACGACGGCCCTACCGCGGTGGTCGGGGACCTCCACCTGGGATATGAGAGCGCCCTCGAGGACGAGGGCATGTTCATCCCCAGGATCAACACCGAATCCGTGCGCGAGAGGCTCAACGAGGTCATCGACCGCTACGAGCCCGGGCGCATAGTCCTGCTCGGGGACATCAAGCACGATTTCCGCCGCTCCAGCTACAAGGCCAGAGAGGAGGTCAGGAGCATCGTGAAGCTGGTCTCCGACGCGGCCGAGACCGTGGTCATAAAGGGGAACCACGACAACTACCTGCAGAACATCGTGGGCGACATGGGCCTCACCGCCGTGGATAACATAGATATCGGAGGTTTCAGGCTCGAGCACGGCCATGTGGACTCCGGCGTGCGCCCGGTGATCATCGGCCATGAGCACCCGTCCGTGAGGATACCCGGGGAGCTCAGCGGAAGCGTCAAGCTGCAGTGCTACGTGGTCGCCAGGAAGGAAGGGGTCATCGTCATCCCTCCCTTCAGCCGCTTCGCCTCCGGCAACGACCTCAACCCCGGGCCCGATGCCGTCATGGCCCCCGCCCTGAAGGCGTGCGACATAGAGAACGCCGAGATCTACGGCATCAGCGAGATGGGCCTGATGGAGTTCGGGAAGCTCGAGGACATCTCCATGCTGAGCATCTGAACAGGTGGCCGCCCCGAGCGCGGCGCTGCCGGCACCGCCTGCCTGCGGTTCATCTTCTTTTTTATAGATGCTTGCGCATTCGTGAGCCAAGGAGACACAAATCATGGCAATGACTCCCAGAGAAAGAGTAACCGCAGCTATGAACAAAGAGAACCTCGACAGGCCCCCGGCGGCCATCTTCACCCAGTCCGCCACCATCGGCCAGATGGACGCCACCGGCGCCGCCTGGCCCGAGGCCCACAAGAACGCTGAGGTCATGGCGAAACTCGCTGCCGCTCAGGCCGATGTCTTCGGATTCGAGTGCTGCAGGACCTCGTTCTGCCTGACCGCCGAGGCCGAGAGGCTCGGATGCGTCGTCGATGTCACCAAGAAGGACGCGGCCCCCATGATCAAGAGCCACCCCTTCAAGTTCGACTGCATGGAGGGCGTCTACGACGACCCCGCCGCGCTCATGCCTGCCGACGAGTTCCTCAAGGGAGGCCGTGTCGCTGAGGTCATCAAATCCGCCGCTATCCTCAAGAAGAACAAGGGGAACGACTACTGCATCGTCGCCGGAACCACCGGGCCCTTCACCCTGGCCGGCCACATGGTCAGCACCGAGAACCTCATCTTCGGAATGATGATGGCCCCTGAGGAGGTCGACAAGTGGACCGCCGCCATCACCCCCTACTGCAAAGAGTACGCCCAGGCCCTCATCGACAACGGCGCCGACATCATCCAGATGTCCGAGCCCTCGGGATCCACCGACATGCTCGCCCCCGAGATGTTCCAGGAGGCCGCCGGCAGGGCCGTCACCGCTTCCCTCGGAGCCACCAACGGCGGCCTCGGCAACATCCTCCACATCTGCGGAGACGCCTACCCCATCATCGACCAGATGGCCGCCTGCGGCCCGTCCGTGAAGGGTATCTCCATCGAGGAGAAGGTCGACCCCTACAAGGCTGTCGAGAAGGTCGGCGGAAAGACCGTCCTGGTCGGAAACGTCGGATCTGTGAAGCCCCTCTTCCAGGGAACCCCCGAGGAGGTCAAGGAAGGCGTCTTCAAGTCCTGCGACGCCGGCTTCAACATCATCTCCTCCGGATGCGGAATCGCTCCCGCTACCTCGGACGAGAACATGAGGGCCTTCGTCGAGGCCGTCAAGAACTTCAAGCACTGAGTTCCTGACCCTGAAACCCTTTACCGGGAGGCCCGGCCTCCCGGCCTTCTTCTCACAATATTTATCTATAAAAACGGGATAGACCGGTTCTGACCAGATGGCTGGGATAGTATAGCCTGGTTAGTATAGGGGACTGTGGATCCCTTGACTCGAGTTCAAATCTCGGTCCCGGCCCTCCCTTCGCATTTTCCTGCACTGCGGATCGATTTCCGCTGATTCCCGTGAGCGGTTTTAATAAACGGGCGGCTTATCTGAGCCGGGGCACGGTCCCCGGATGATATTATGACTCTTGTAAACAGCAGAAGAGACGACAGGGTGATGGTGTTCATCGACCTGATGAACATGGAGCTGAGCGTGAAGCCGTTCGAGGCCGAGAAGTTCAGGCTGGATTATCCCATGATGGTAAGGGAGCTTGTAGGGGAACGCGACCTGGTGGGCGCTTATGTTTTCGATACCGGGCTGGACGGCGGGCAGAACGACAAGATGCGCCCGTTCCACGATAAGCTCAGCTATCAGGGTTTCCGTGTCATGACCAGGGACTCCTACGATCCCGAGAGGAAGGAGCAGAAGGAGATCGACGTGGCCATGGCCTGCGAGATGGTGACCCATGCCCTCCAGGACCATTACGATGTCGCTATAGTGGTGAGCGGGGACGGGGATTTCGTACCGGCCATACAGCATGTGCAGTCGGCAGGCAAGATGGTCGAGGTGGCATCGTTCTCCAATTCGGTGAGCGGGCGCATAAAGCGCTTCGCCGACAGGTTCTATGCATTGGAGAAGATGCCCATACTGAGCGCGTTCAACTACCCCAACGAGAAGGACCCAGAGGAAAAGACCGGCGCCGATAAGGACAGTGCAGAGAGCGCCGCCGCGGCGGATGCCCCGGAGCATGCCGATGAAGCTCCTGCGGCGGCCGCTGTCCTGCCCGAACAGCCCGAGCAGAAGGCCCAGGAGGCGGAGCGATATGAACCGCGATGATTTCGTCTACTCGCATGTATCGAAGTTCGGCATCAACGACGGGGACTGGAGGTACCTCACCCAGTCCGCTGCCCTGAAGTTCGAGATGGATAAGAAAGGCAACGTCTCGTCCATATACAAGGGGCTCTACGTCTACCGCGACCGCGATTCGGAGGAGAACATACTTCCCGGGGAGACGTGGATCGTCTCCCTCACCCTCAACCCCAAGACCGAGAGCAATTACTTCGCGAAGGGAATCATGAGGATCGACGCCAGGTTCCTCTTCGACCTGGAGAAGGACCAGATGGACGAGATCGCCGATGCCGTCTGGAACAACTGCCGGAAGGAGATCGAGGAGAGCTTCGCCTCGAGGTTCGAGGCCGAGAAGAGCAAACTCGTCGAGGAAGCGGTCGCCGAGAGGACCGCGGCATACAAGAGCCAGATCGATGAGGCCAACGCCAAGGTGTCGTCCCTCGAGAACAAGATCGAGGAGGATGCACAGATCATCGATTCGCTCAAGAAGAAGCAGACGGCCCCCGAGGCCGCTCCCGATGCCGCCGCGGCCATCCCCGGGTTCGAGTCCGTCGGCAGGCAGTTCCCGACCGAGATCGATGTCATGCGCATCGGCCCCGATACCCTCTATTCCTCGGATTTCAGCGGCAGGTACAGCGCGCATGTCAGCGCGGACAGGAGGAAGCTCCTGATGGTGCCGGACGCCAACGGGCCCGTCATCTGCATCGAGAACATGGTGACCATCGCCGGCCTCAGCTACATGGTGCCGTACAACGGCCAGGAGCATGAGCTGATCAGCAAGTACAGCCCCGTCCACGGCGGCGTGCTGATATTCATCTCGTGAGGTCTGGCACATGGGAACCGAGTGGAAAGGCAAGATCGAGAAGGTCGATGAGCACAGGTGGAGGATCCCCAAAGAGGAGTTCCCCTGGATGAGGACGGACGCCGTCCTCTATTCGAACGACCGCCTCATATCGACGGCGCTCGGGGACAATTCGCCACAGCAGGCGGCCAACGTCGCCGCCCTGCCCGGGATCGTCGGGAACTCCATGGCCATGCCCGACATGCATTGGGGATACGGATTCCCCATCGGCGGAGTCGCCGCGGTAGACGCCTACGAAGGCAGCATCTCCCCCGGAGGGATCGGGTTCGACATAAACTGCGGGGTGCGCCTCATCAAGACCGACCTCACCCTGGAGGACATCGGCGACGTCAAGCCCCTGATGGACGAGCTCTACCGGAACATACCCTCGGGGCTCGGCTCCAAAGGGCTCACCAGGATCACCGACAGGGACCTCTCGGACATACTCGAATCGGGATCGGAATGGGCCGTCGAGAACGGCTACGGCTGGGAAAGCGACCTGGACGTCACCGAGGAGAAGGGCTGCATGAAGGACGCCGACCCGGCCGGGGTCAGCGACAGGGCCCGCAAGCGCGGGCTCTCGGAGCTCGGCTCGATCGGCTCCGGCAACCATTTCCTCGAACTGGATGTGGTCGACGACGTGTTCGACGAGGCCACCGCCAAAGCGTACGGCCTGAAGAAGGGCTGCGTGACTATCACCGTCCACTGCGGCTCGCGCGGACTGGGACATCAGATAGCCACCGAGTACGTGCAGAAGATGGAGCGCTACATGAAGGCGTCCGGAGTGCAGCTCCCCGACCGCCAGCTGGCCTGCGCCCCGCTGTCGTCCTCCCTCGGCGCGGAGTACTACCGCGCCATGTGCTGCGGCGCCAACTACGCATGGGCCAACAGGCAGATGATCACCTCGTGGGCCAGGGAGTCCTTCGAGAAGATCCTGGGGGATTCGGCCGAGAGCATGGGGATGGAGGTCGTCTACGATGTGGCGCACAACATCGCCAAGATGGAGGCGCACACCTCCGACGGCAGCAGGCGTGACGTGCTCGTGCACAGGAAGGGCGCCACCCGCGCGTTCGCCCCCGGCAGGCCGGAGATAACCCAGAAATACCGCGACTTCGGGCAGCCCGTCCTCATACCCGGGGACATGTCCACCGGCACCTACGTGCTCGCCGGCAGGAAGGGCGCCATGGAGCAGACCTTCGGATCGACCTGCCACGGCGCCGGGAGGCAGATGTCCAGGAAGACGGCCGTGGAGCAGCTGAACATCGCCGACATCAGGAGGAGGATGGCCGATGAGGGGATATACCTCAGGTCGGCCTCCGACGACGGCGTCCTCGAGGAGGCGCCTCAGGCCTACAAGAACGTCAGCGACGTCATCGAGGTGGTCTGCGGGGCCGGCCTGACGGCCAAGGTCGCGAAGCTCACCCCGATAGGGGTCGTGAAGGGCTGATCAGAGACCCAGCACCTTGGAGGCCGCCTTGGCCACGGCCTCCTTCCTCCCCTCGGGGCAGGCGACCTGCACCGTCCATCCGTAGGGCTCCCTGGACTGGAGGGCCTTCGCGATCGCGGAGGTCCTGGTGAGGGACCTGACCTTCCCGTCCGGGTCCACGATGGAGACATCGGTCTTCCCGATCTTCACCTGGGTCTTCATGACGGACGGGGGCGCGCTGATGACAGCGACCTCCGATGCGTCGATCCCCGCCCTGTCGGCGATGGCCTTCTCGAGGTCCAGGCGCTCCCTGAACCCGGAATAGCGTCCCAGCAGCGCGATCAGGTCGTCCCCGGTGTCCTGCTCCGAGACCGTCAGCGCCCTCTTGTAGAACCTGCGCCCGAGGATGCTCCTCATGAGCTTGGAAGGGACGCCGCCGTACGAGATCAGCGCCTGGGTCATGTCGGAGTCATCCCATAGGTAGATGTCCGAGAGGTCGAGGTCCTCGGCCGCGCAGACCGCTTTGACGACCATCCTCTCGATGATCTTCGCAGTCGGATGGAAGTAGACGGAAGAATACATCAGGGCGCGGGACACCATCAGCCCCTCTGCGGCCGGGGCCCCGTTCCTGGATATGCATATCCTGTCGTTGACCACCCTCATGGTGGTGAGGAGGCGGTCCAGGTCTATCTTGCCCATGACCACCCCTGTGTAATGGGCGTCGCGGAGGAGATAGTCCATCTGGTCCGCGTCCACCGGGCCGTGTATGATCTGGTGGATGTAATCCTTGGACGGGAAATGGTCCACCGGGCCGTCGAACCTCATCATGTCCAGGTCGCGCTCGGTGCTCTCCGGGAACGCTATGAGGTCGCAGACCTCCTGCGCGTCGATGCCGGCATCCTCCAGGATGCTGCCGATGGGCTCCGATCCCCCACAGATGTCCCCGTCGCGGTCCAGGTAGTACTTCCCCCTGCCGGTGATGAGGTTCCTCGCGAGCTCCATGTGGTCGAGCCCCGTGGCCTCCTCCATGACCCCTTCCAGGGTATGGGAGAACGGCGAATGGCAGATGTCATGCATGAGGGCGGCGGTCCTGACCGCGTCCGAGTCCTCTCCGGACAGCCCCAGCGCGTCCGACATCCTGCAGGCGATATGATAAGTCCCGAGGCAGTGCTCGAAACGGGTGTGGTTGGCCCCGGGGAAGACATAATACCCCAGGCCGAGCTGCCTGACCCCCCTCAGCCTCTGCATCTCGCGGCGGTCGAGGATATCCAGGCATATCCCGTCCACGTTCACGGCCCCGTGCACGGGGTCATAGACCGTCTTCACCTTCCCGTTCACTCGCCTGCCTTCCAGAGCTTGTCGCCGACGTAGGCGAGGGATTTGACCGCTTTTCCGGGCTTCTTCGCCGCCAGGTCCGCTCCGGACCTGAGCGCCACCCCGATGGCCAGGGGCATCTTGTTCTTCGAATCGCGGATCCAGACGCAGTCGCCCTCGGCGATGCCGGGATCGCATTCCACGATGCCGGGGCCCATGCAGTCGGCGCCGTTGGTGATGAACGGCACCGCGCCCATGTCCACTGTCACATATTTCTTGACAGGCTTGTACCTGATCACACCTCTCACGGTCAGGAAGGGCTTCCCTTCGTATACTATTCCCAGGATGTCGTTGCCGACGAACAGGAGATCGAAGTCCGTGCTCTCGGCGCGGTCGACCGGCTCCCCTTCGCTGAAAACCGGGACCCCCAGAGCAGCCTCGATCTCGTCTGCGAAGGCCTTGACCTCTTTGTTCCTGAGCCTCTTCCTCTTGCGGATCCTGATATCGGCCATATGATGCCCCATATCCGCCCACGCAATAGTATGTTTCGGTCCTCCGGCCCGCGTGCGCCGTCATGCTAATAATCGGGCACACGATACACCGTGCTACATGGGAATCAACATAGCACTCTGCGAGACCGAGGCTGAGAAGGCGCCCTGCCGCAGCCTCAAGTTGGAAGTACGCCGCGCCAGGACCGATGCCGCGGGGTTCGACGATTACATGATCTATGAGGAGAAAGTCTCCCTCGATGATGCCAGGAACGTGTTCCCGGACTTCGAAGGGTTCCTCAAGAGGAACAGGATCAACGCCGAGACGGACGCCGTCTACATGGACAAGGTCAAGAAGGACGAGGACCGCGAGGCCCTCGCGAAGTACGTGAAGAAGACGGCGACCGGATGGATCGACCTCACCCGCATGGACGCGGCCACCAGAGAGAAGGCGCTGAAGGCCGCCGGACCCGACGACCGCACCACCGCCTGGGACGACCTGGACTTCGATTCGATGAACAAGATGTGCTCCGAGTGCCCGCTCTCCTGGGACAAGGGGCGCGGATGCATGGGGACCTTCGGGCCCGCCACCAGCAAGCTCCCCGAGATCGCCCGCAAGTACGGATGCCCCATCATCGGAGCGACCTTCGAGAACGCCGCCGCGATGAAGAAGCTGACCCCCGAGGATGCGAAGGCCGTCCTCAAGGAGGTCGAGGTCCTGAAGCCCGCCCTCGAGAAGGAAGGGAAGATGGCCGTCCACAGGTACATGGGGCCCCTGGAGAGGATCGAGGCCGCGGCCAAGGTCTCCTCCGAGTACAACTGCAGGTTCTATTTCTTCTGAAAAAACCGCGGGGAGAACGGGCAGGCCGGGACAGGGCCGTCCGTCCCCCGATTTTCATTACCGGCACTGACTTCGCTGCAGCCCGGCGTTCCGCTCCATGAGCCGGGACATATTGGCGGCGAGGCTCTTGAGTCCCTTCATGGCGGCCTCGTCCTTCTCATAGCCGGGCGAGTCCAGGGCCCTGAACAGGGGCAGGGGGAACGCGCCGGCCACCGAGACCTCGTTCCTGAGGAGCCAGAACGTCAGATGGCCGTATGCCAGCTCCCCGCCTTCGTGGGCGCAGACCGTGACGACGCCGCCCACTTTCCCCCTGAGCCCGTGGTCGCCCACCGAGAGGCACAGGTCGGCCCTCTCGAGGAACGCCTGCATGTTGGACGGGACCGACCCGCCGTAAGCGGGAGCAGCGAGGATGATACCGTCGGCGGACCTCATCTCGTCGAGGATGTCGTTCATGTCGTCGTCCTCTATGATGCACCTCCCGTCCCCGCGCATCTCGCAGGTGCGGCAGTCGTTGCACAGACCCAGTTCGTTATCGTACACGGTTATCTGCTCGGTCTCGATCCCGGCCCTCTCGAACTCGTCAGACAGCGCGATGCAGATGTTGCTGGTGTTCCCGATCAGACGGGAGCTTCCGTTCAGTATGACTACTTTCATTCAAGTTCCTCCGGTTTCTTCACGGGCGCATCCGTCTCGATGGCGTACAGGATGTTACCGTCGGTATCGAAGAACGAGGTGGCCACTCCCATAGGCAGACGCTTGGGGTCGAGCTTGAAGCTCACGCCCTCGTCGATCAGCCTGCGGTGCAGGTTGTAGGGGCTGTCCACGCCGATGAATATCCCGGTGTCGATCCCGATCTTCTCAGACCGGAATATGCGGATTATGCAGGAGCCGCGCCTGACCACACACTCGTTCCCGCCCGCGTACACCGTGTCCATCATCAGTATGTCCCTGTAGAACCCCAGCGCCCTTCCGGGATCGGCGGACGGCACCGAGACCATGAAGACGCTCTCCGGGAGCCCCTCGGTCGTATACTCGAAATTCCCTCCTCCGGGATCGCCTATGGGCATGGCTGGCGGTATCCGCGAGCAGATAGACAAAACCTGCGGTATGGAAGCGGGCATGCCGGCGTGCGGCCTTCCGGCACCCGCACAAAACCCTATATCGTCATCTGGGGATTACGGGACGAGAGGTAAGAAATGTCAGCACCAGTGTTAAGCGCCGAGGATATCGAGGACCAGACGAAACTACAGAACACCCTGTCGAGGATCAAGCACGTCGTCATCGTGATCTCCGGCAAAGGAGGAGTGGGCAAGTCCACCGTCTCCTCGAACCTTGCCGAGGCGCTCACCATGGACGGGTACAGCGTCGGCATCCTGGATGTCGACATCACCGGGCCCAACATCCCCAAGATGTTCCACGTCGAGGACCAGAGGCTGACGGTCGAGAACGAGAAGCTCGTCCCCGTTCAGGTCCCCCCTGCGCTCAAGCTCGTCTCCATGGCCTTCCTGCTCCCCAGCCAGGACGATGCCGTCATGTGGAGGGGCCCCGTCAAGATGGGTGCCGTCAGGCAGCTCCTCGAGGATGTCGAGTGGGGAGACCTCGATTACCTTGTGATCGATATGCCCCCCGGGACCGGAGACGAGGCCCTGTCCATCGTCCAGCTGATCCCCAAGGCGGACGGATGCGTCGTCGTCACCACCCCCCAGGACGTGGCCCTCCTCGACTCCAGGAAGTCCGTGACCTTCGCAAGGCAGACCGGCATCCCCGTGATCGGCATCATCGAGAACATGAGCGGGTTCGTCTGCCCCCACTGCGGGCAGACGGTGGACATCTTCAAATCCGGAGGCGGCGAGAACACCGCCAAAGACATGAACGTCAGGTTCCTCGGCAGGGTCCCGATCGAGCAGGGCGTCATGGCTGCCGGGGACAACGGCATGCCCATCGTCGTCGCCGACCCGTCCTGCGCTTCCGCCAAAGCGTTCATGTCGATCGCCTCGGAGGTCGAGCACATAGTCGAGAAGGAACCTGAGTACCTCCGCGCCCAGCACGAGGCCTTCGAGAGGGCGCAGAAGGAAGCCCAGGAGAAGGCAGGGCGGCAGCAGTGAAGATCGGCGTCCTCACCGAGGGGGACGGCCTGAATTCTCTGGTGGCAGAGGATTTCGGCCGCGCCCCCTTCTTCCTCATCGTCGACGGCGACACCCTCGATTACCAAGTGATCGAGAACGAGTTCGCCAACGGCGACGGGCCGGGCTATAAAGTGGCCAAGGCGATTGCCGACCTGAAGCCCGATCACGTCATCTGCGGCGGGATCGGCACCCACGGCCTGAAGATCCTCGAGGATGCCGGCATCCGTGTCTGGTACGATTACGACGACACGGCTGAGAACTGCATCGGCACGGTCAAAGACCGTCTGGCACTCGAGAAGAAGTTCGAAGGGAAGCAGCGAAGGGGGCTCAGACCCCCTTCCTGTCCCCCCATATGATCTTGTGGAGCTGGGGCAGGACCCTGACGTCGAGACGGTCGGCGACGACCCTTTCGGCGATATCCTTCAGTCCGATGCCCCCGACCGGGCTGAATATGACATTGGCCTCGGTCGGATGCTTCCTTATGAAAGCGACAGCGTAATCGTAGTCGCGCCCGTCGGCGATGACGAACTTGAGCTGGTCCTTGGATCCGAGATGTGCCAGATTGTCTAGGTCCATCCTGTCCTGCATGCCGGACGACGGGCATTTGATGTCCATGCTTATGATGAGGTTCCGGGAATCCGGCAGGCCGGCGATGCTCACCGACCCGTTGGTCTCGAGGACCAGGACCTTCCCGGCGGACACTATGGCCGATATGAGCTCTTTTGCATCATCCTGCAGTAGCGGCTCGCCCCCGGTCAGGCAGACCGACCTCACATCGCCGATGAGCGCCATTATCTCCGGAACGGACATCTGGGACTTCGCATCCGACGGCTCGAGCGCGTAGCCGGTGTCGCACCATGAGCAGCGGAGGTTGCAGCCGGCCGCCCTGATGAAATAGGTCAGGCGGCCCATCTGCAGGCCCTCGCCCTGGATCGAGAGGAAGGTCTCCACTATCTTCAATTCCCGGCGCCGTCCTCGTAGGGGATCTCGTCGCGGTAGCCGGCCTCCCTGAAGCCCTCGAGCCTCAGGCGGCAGGAATCGCAGTGCCCGCATGCTTTCTCCCCGCCGTTGTAGCAGGACCATGTGAGCTCCAGGGGGGCTCCGAGC
>Ga0256406_1001802_pt1 | contig 32929 bp, 27 predicted proteins | sample RumenRJG_03DNA_FD_185986 | JGI IMG/M metagenome (GOLD analysis project Ga0256406, IMG submission 185986) | Bovine rumen microbial communities from Lethbridge, Alberta, Canada - RJG_03 | ecosystem: Host-associated > Mammals > Digestive system > Stomach > Rumen | place: Canada: Alberta | collected...
GGCAAAAGTATTTGACAACATCTATTCAAATATCGGCTATAAGAATAATGGCGGTAACAAACGTGCAATGCTCTATCTTACCATGCGTTTTAATAGACGAATTATCCAGAATGCTTTAGCATGTCAGTCTGATATTGAAAACAACATCAAACTTAATAATGCTCAGAAAGCCAATTATCGGTGGATGTTGATTCAGCCTTTTCTTGCACTTGATAGCTATTCAGTTGCAACACTTACAGATGATCAGAAAAAATCTTTGATGGATTTATCAAGCAAGTTACCAGACTTGCTCGCAAGAACCGATGAAGAGCAATCTTCTAAAGAAGCACAGGCTAAGATGATAGGCATTTTGTCTAACTACTTTTTAAAGTCATTCATTAATTCCTCATTATAAATATGAACAGCATTATGAATATTTTAGATCTTCAAGACCAAGGTCAGCGTATGGCTGTTGAGTCCCTTTTTGAGCGTCTGAAATTACAACTCGGCAAAATCATGCTGCCGAAAGAGACTTTGAATGTACTCCTGCATAATGATTATATAGAAGTACAGTTTGCTCTTGACTCTCAAATAATGTTAGAAGATTTGATAGACACGATAACAAAAGACGATGAGTTTCATGTACTTGTCGCAACGAAATCAGAAGACGAACAAGATTTCAGAGCTGTGCTATACACCACACCATATGAAAGCAATATGATTGTGGTTACGATGACTTCTCACGAATATGGTATCATCAATGACATTATCGCAAAAGTGTATGATGACATTGAAACAATGTATATCTCTCTTAGAAAAGAGCTTGCTCTTGGTGAATCTGCTGACATCACTATCGAGGCTCAGAAACTTTCTGATGTGATAAAGGCATTTTACAAATAATATTAATTATGTTTTTGCTGATTTTGAAAATTGCCGTGGCTCTTGTTATGACAGCACTGCCATTCTTGATAGCACCATATATAAAGTCAGGTAAAGACAATTCAAATGTTAATAGTAATCTTTACACATACATCAGTAGTGCTACGAAAAAGTTTTCAGCCTGGAGAAATTCGCATAAGCAAATAGATCCAATTCGGAAACTACAATACTTGTATATCACATCCGTCCGCAAATTACGAAATTAACCTCACTTAGTTTTTCCTTTATGAAATATAGAGAATTACGTAAGAAGTACAGCAAGAAATTTGGGAACACCATGTTCGTTGCTCTCAAAGACAAAAGAAATAAAACCATGAGAAAAGTATCCAAAATCGTCACTGCTCATTGGATGAAAAAGTGTCTTCTACAGGATTGTGATGGTCTTGAACTGTTAGCTCGAATGTTGGCGAAAACAAACTCTGATACAGAATAATGTGTAGTTCAAAATCAATTTGGAAAGTAACAAAATAAGCAAAAGGTCATATGTCAAATAAAAGCAAACATTATATATGATGCTATAGGCACTTCAATCTATGTTTACTTGAATCAACTTGTACCTCCCATATGACTAAATGACTAGAGAACCAATATAAATATAAAAAGTTCAATGTGCTTTGCTTGATAAAAAATATGGCTGCCATCAAACATCAAATAGATCATACTGTACAGAATGAAGTTTTAGGACACTTCTATAGTAGTCCTTAATTTCGGGTCGTCAATAAGATAAAGAGATAGGAATGAAGCTCTTTAAGTTGTACTTTCCCTTCATCCCTGTACAAGTGAACTACAAGGCTACAAAAGGGAATTCAACAACGATACTAAGTTTTGCCCCACAGATGTGACAACGGCATCTTCGATCAAGTTCAATACCTTTCAGTAATTGTTTCAATAAATGTTTTAATAAAATAAATTCTTATGATGTCAAGAAAAAACAATAGCAGCTACACTGTTCAGCTGTCAATAGAATCAGAAGCACTAAGTTTTCTTGCCAACATCAACCATGGCAAGATGCCCAAGAAGTGCTCCAGATTTCAAGCCTTCGCTGACCTGATAGCTAAGTTCTACTCGGCCACGTTGAGGGGAGAGGATGATGGCATCTCGGTCACAGACCTACAAAAGGCTTGGAGATGGTCTTATCCAACCGTTTCAGCTTATGTTCGTAAGCTCGAATCTTTTGGCCTCGTAACAACGTCCAAGATTGGCAACTGTAATTTTGTGGCTCCAAAGCCCCAAATTTTCGTTCTGGCTGGCAAAAACATCCAGAATGGGCAATTATACGTCCGAGGCGCAAACGATGCCTCAGAGCGCAAAATTTAGCCTTTCTCGTTAAAACGATCAACGCTGTCAAGCCAAACAGAAAATACGTCTATGCAACAGAAATATATCAAAATGCGCTTGCGCTTATACCGATATTTTCAATTAGGGGGTAGCCTAATACCAAGTTTGACCACAAACTTGTGGGATTTTGCTCTCCTGACGGGCGGCAAGCCGGGCAAAATCGGGTATATAATAATATACCTGCTTTCTTGCAGAAAGGATATACCCCCTAATTGCTTAGTTTTGAAAACAGGTATAATATTATACCCGTTTTTGAGTAGGTATATAATATACCTGCTTTTCAGCGATATGTGGAAGCTCAGATATGGAAAAAACACTTGATTAGAAAATATAGCGTAGGTATAATATTATACCCGTTTTTGAGTAGGTATATAATATACCTGATTGACAGTGTCAGTATGAAAGAACAGCAGAATCAATTTCTCCGGATAGAACCGTTGAAGAGAATAACAATAGAGCAGAGCAATGCCATCCTAAGAAACATGGTTAGCGTTGCCAAAGGCAAGTCAACCCATGGGACATTTGACAACAGTAGAACCGATCTCAATTTTGAAGTTGGAAAGGGTGGGGTGATCTCTGAGGTAGACAAAACAAATTCTATTCCGGCAAGAATAGAACATCTACTGAAATCGCAAGATGTAAAAGATCCAAACAAGGGGAAAGAAACGCCTGTTTACCGGACAATCGCTAATGTGATTTTAGGTGGATCGAAGCACACTATGAGGGTAATTTCGTTTGGCAAACAAAATATTCAAGAAGGTTCAGAGGCTGATAACAGCAGCGTCAGGCGCATGGGTGGTATAGAGCACTGGGCGTTGGATATGTATACTTTTCTGTGTAAAAAATATGGTGAAAATTGCATTGCAGCTTTTATAGTTCATTTAGATGTAGATACCCCGTATGCAAATTGTATTCTGATTCCTATCGTAGAGTCGAAGAAAGGAACCAAAAGAATATCTTGGAAGAAAAAATTTGTTGGCCAACATGACTCCATAATGGCATATAAGCAAAAGCTGATAGAACTTCATGACGAACTGGCAAAGGTGAATTTGAAGTACGGATTGTTGCGTGGCGAATCATTCCATACAAAATAATAGTTTACATAAATATTATGAACAAGAAACAAACACAAGTTCTTGATATAAAAGCCGGGAAGGGCTTTTCTATGGGACAAAGCAATGAACATCTGCGTGTGGCCTCTATGGGGGCGTACATTGCAAAACTGTCTAATGCCTTTGATCCCACAAGAGAGCATCTCGACTTCGAGGTAGGGAAGGGTGGAGCTATCTTGCCTCTTGACAAGAAAAAGTCCATACCTAAACGTATTAAGGAGAACTTAAAAAAGAGGGGAATAAAAGACCCTAACTATGGCAAGAAGGAGCCTACGTATAGAACGGTAGCCAACATTATCATTGGCGGTTCACGAGATATGATGAGAAAGCTTGCTTTCGGCAATCAGTATGTCGATTTTGAACATGGAGCTGACAACTCTAAAATCACCCGAAATAAAGATATTGAGAAGTGGGCTGTTGATATGTACAACTTTATAGGGAAGAAGTATGGCGAAGAGAATATAGCTGCCTTCATTGTACATTTAGATGAGACGAACCCTCATATACATTGTACACTCCTGCCTGTCTATAACAACAAAATTTCTTGGAGGAAGGTATTTGTGGGTGAAGAGAACAGTAAGGCTGCATATCAAAGAAACTGCATCCAACTCCATAATGAATTGGCAGAAGTGAACAAGAAATATGGTTTGGAACGTGGAGAGCCTATTTCTGAGACAGGTGCAAAACATAGAACGACAGAACAGTGGCACGCTCAAAGACGTATAGAACTTGCCAAAGAAGTAGAGCATAAGGAAAATGAAGTGCGCCATGCTTCTGCCCGATTAAAGGCGTTGTCCACTATGATTGCTAATCTGGAGGCTACAAGAGTTGCGTTGATGGCAGAAATCAAGCAACTGGAGAATGATAGAGATTCAGGAAAAATATCTACGGTAGAAGCTGAGAGAAGACTTAAAGAACTGAATGATCGTATCAGGCAGAATCAGGAGATGATTCTTGATAAGACTGCAAAACTTAAGATTGCAGAAGAGCAGCTTCAAAAGGTTCAGAACCAAACTAAGGAATTTGAGGCTAAACAGGAACTATTTCAGAAAGAGTTGTCGAAGGAGTCTCCTATTGTGTCAAAGAAAATTATGAATGAAATGAAAACAGTAGGTTGGGATATGGCTCTCGTTGATACGAAATCAAAGTCTGAGAAATATAGTGAGATCCGTGAAAATTGTACAGAAGAACAAAGAAACTTTCTTGACAATACAATAGGTGAACTTATCGATGGCTCTTTTCTACAAGACATCTCTGACAAAGGTGTTGAGATCATTCAGGTGTCAGCATGTCTTTACCTTGGATATTTAGACAAGGCAACATCTGTAGCTCAATCTTGTGGGGGTGGGGGCGGATCTCCCGGATCTGGATGGGGCAAAAAAGATGATGAAGATGATCTGGCCTTTAAGAGAAGATGTTTCCTCATGGGTATGAACATGGTAAGACCATCCAAGAAGAGAAATCTCAAAAGATAATATATTTTCTTCTATACATATTATTGTCAATATGTATAGAAGAAAATATCTATAGTTTTATAATTATATTATTTGTAATAGAATTACTGGTAGAATTAATAATGGTACTGCTTTACTACATACTCGTATCCATAATAATTGGAATATTGATGTTCCGATTATACCTTGGTAATCTGGCTAAGAAATTATCTGAGGATCTAGCCTTATCAGCTGACATTCCAACAGAAACAGGCAGGTAGAAGACGAAATACTGAAAAAGAATAAGACTTTTTTCGATACTTGTCTCAAATATCCTTTAGACCAACAACAACGCAAGGCTATCATTGCCGATGAGGACGATGTGCTCGTAGTGAGCAGTGCCGGCAGCGGCCTTCACCATCAGGGCAAGAGCATCAAATACATCTCCAACAAGATGGGACGTAGCCAAACGTCAATCATCATGAGGCTTGGAAAACTGGGAGTGGAATAAAAAATACATAAAACTCATAACTTTAATACATCCGATAACCATGGCATTTCAAACACTGAACATCAACGGGCGCATCCACATGAATTCTCGTGTCATGAATGAGAATGGCAGAGAAGGATGGACGGAAAAAACTTACCAAGACAAAAATAAAGAAAAGGGAAATCACTACAACTTCTCTCGCTCTAGTCGTAATTTCGAGCTGATCAAAGGCGGCCATTTTGCTTTTCTCAACGACAGCCGCCATGTCCCAATCGAACAGCGTCTCAATTCTCGACTTACCGAGTTAGGTTTTCACTATTACAAGGAAGATTCAAAAAATGCTCCTTACAGCTGCGTGGACATCGTCGTCGGCGGTGACCACAACCGTATGTGCGAGATAGATAGGAATCTCAAAATAGGTCAGTGGGCATTAGACAACTATAACTTCTTTGCGGATAAATTTGGGGAGAAAAATATTATTTCTTTCTGCGTTCACCTCGATGAAACAACTCCACATGCTCATGTACTGATTGTGCCGACGGCAATCAAAAAACAGCGTGGCAGGGTGAAGTCAGGAGAGCAGCGCGAGGAAAAGGAAGTCGTTTCGTTCAAGGCACATTTCGGAGACCTTAGCAAAGCCAATTCTCGCAAAGCAGCTTACAAAAAATGGCATGACGAATACTATCAAGCTGTTGGCAAAAAATGGGGATTCGAGAGAGGACGAGACCTCGACCAAATGAGCCCAGAGGAACGTGCACAGCACACTCACCTGCACAAGACTGAGCTCGACATGAGAAATCGGCTAAGAGCCGAAATTAAGGCTCTGCAAGAGCACAGTAAGTTGCTATCTGAAAATTTGCAAGTTATACAGAAGGAAATAGCAGAGGAAAACATAAAATTATACGCATTGAAGACGGCTGTCGTTCAAAAAAATGACGATATGAAAGATCTTGATGAAGTGATCTTACAAAAAAGAATGAGATACAAATCGCTTGCATCCAAAGTAAAGGAATTAGAAAATAAAATTTCTACTCATCCGGGAGAATATCAAAACTTGGAATAAATATATATGACATAAAAATACTTTTACCAAATGTATTAATAATATGAATGATTCTTTACCATTCAAAAAATCCCACCAGATGCAATTTCTTGCGTGTGGTGGGAATGGTCTTGCATCAGGTGCAAGTCTTTTATTTAATATATTCCTTTTTCCTTGATAATAGCTTCCCAGTTTTCATCTTTGTTTCTATACAAAGTTACTTGTATTATTGCGTTGCCCTTTCCTACCTGTATAGTACCGCTCGGGAAAGCATACAAATACGATTTTGAAAATCTCTTTTTGTAGATTTTCTTCCCATTCTCGTCAGTAACAGTTACTTTCACACCCTCTGAGAATAAGTCTATAAATTCAGCTGCCTTTAATTCAACCGTAACGTTATAATAGATTTTCTTTTCTATCATAACGGCTTTACAATCTCTTTCAACTGTTACACCAAAGGTTGGTAATGCCTCTTCGCTTTTAGTATCTGTCTGCGCTATAGAACAAACTGATATACATGCCAAAAGCATCACTAAAAATAATTTTTTCATATTCTTTATACTGATTATTTATTTCAAAGTCCATGTAGGTGCCCATTAGCTTTCTGAGGTCTTTTTCTTGATAGCATTGATAACATATCCAATGCGGTTTTTGGCTGTCCTCGATGGACCGACCAGAGAGGAAAGAAAACCGATAAAGTCGGGTATTTTCTTTTCTCCCTCGCTGATAGTCTTTTTGTTCTTGCTGATTTCGGCTGCTTGGAACTCGAAAGAGTAACGGAAGTAGTCATAGGCTTCTCGGCTTCTCCAATATTGCATGGTTTGATGTGTATTCCTGTTTTCATGGATTTTTACGTTTGGGTTTATCATCTGATGTCTTCACAATCTCAGACGTAACTGTCTTAATCATGTCATCGACATCTTTGTTAACCTTCTCGAAGTTCTTATATAGAATGCGCTCCTTGGCATCTCTTGAAGGGAAGGTGTAAAACTTGGGAAGAGGATAATTCTTATAGTCTGCTTCCTCGGCTTTAATAGCCTTCATGTCAAAGTTTGTCTTGCAATAGAACTTTGATGTTTGAAACTCAGCAGATTTCTGAATATCCATAGTTCCTCCACGACCAGTTTTTGTTACTTGGAAATCTCTGGCCACCTGACCACAAACCCAGCCAGAAGGCATATCGCTGATCTTGGAAGCCGGTACCAAGTTGTCCATATTCTCATTGAGGTTGATGGATGTCTTCTCCCTATCAATGGTAATACCTTTTTTCATCTGTACGACTTTACCAAAGATGTCTCCGGAAAGCCAGTCAAGTGTTTCCTTGGAGCGTGCGGAACCACTTACGACGTTACCAACAGTGGTAATGATCTTGTCCTTGCCAACTTTACCATAGTCGGCTTCCAACTGAGGAACTTCCTGAAAGCCTAATGTAACTGCTACCTTGTTACTACGGGCGGTACCAATAAGACGGTCAATCTTATGGAAATACAAAGTAGGTAACTCATCAACGATGATACTTACAGGAACATTCTTACCTTGGCCACTATTGACACGGGTGACAAGACGGTTAAGAATCAAAGCATTCAATGCTCCGATGATACTCTCCATCTCTGGATCATTAGCAATAAGCAGATAACTGGGATGCTTGGGATCTGATACCTTCAAGTCGAAGTCATCTCCAGTGAATACCCAGTAAGATTCCTTTGTGGCCAAACGGGAAGTCTGGACACGCAAGGTGCCGATCATACCTTCCAACTGCTCCATAGCTTTGTTATCATAAGCGGTCTTAAAAGGCCCGAGAAGAGGATATACCTCCGGATCGGTCATCAATACCTCAAAGATTTCATCGTAAGAATGATTTAAGAAGCTAAGCACATGGGGCATGTCTGAATACTGTCCCTTCCAATATGCCGGTTCTACAAGGTAGTCTGGATCTCCAATGTGATCTTTGTCTTTGTAGACACGTCCAGTTGGACGCAGATGCTCGGTACCGGGTACCTTGGCCATCTGTGCATACAATTCTGTACCGTCAGCAGCGTATGGTTTCTTGTTATAGTTGACAAAGAAATATATGCACGCTGCAAGGAAGTTCGTAGCTGATGTCTGGAAGAACTGGTCACTACCTCCACCACCTCCTTTTTGACCTTTCTGCAATGATTCAACAAGCGTTTCCGCAGTTTCCTGTGCTGCTGCAAGGTTTGAAATGTACTTTTGTTGTATTGGATTGACACGACGGCTGTACTCAACATTAACAAAGTTGATAACGTTGAACTGACAGCCTTTAGGTAGCCTATCTGCCTCTTGATTCTTCTTATAGTGATAATACAGTTTTGTAGCAAGGGTAGGGAACTTGTAATCATATACCACCATTGCAAATCCTTTGGCACAATGCTGCCTGATAAATGGCTCGATAACTGAGAAAGTCTTACCAGAACCAGGAGTGCCGACAACCCACGTACCTCGGAAGGGGTTGACAATATTAATCCATCCTTCACGGAAATGTCCCTTGTAATAATAGCGCATGGGAATATTGACAGAATATTGGTTCTTAACCAACTCTTCTGTCTGCTCAAAGCTCTCGTTCTCGAAATTGAAACGGTCTTTCATCATACCGTCCTTGAAGTACTTGGAGACATTATCCAAAGCTACGTGAACCAAAATGACTCCTATCACAGACAGTATCATATAAACCCAATAATTGGTCTTGAAAATCCATAATCTGGTATGCCAGTTCATCTTATAAACAAAGCATGAAAGTACTATCAATGTAAGACCTATTGTGATCGGCCAAAAGACCATCTTCCGGGCATCAAATTCCAACTGTTTCTTGTTCGTGGTACCTATACATGTGATGATAACCAACATCAGTGTCACCAACTTGGAGTAAGTAAGGTTCTGGTAGATGATCATGCTCCTCAAACGATGATGAATGTCTGTTATAAGATCACCAAACACCGTTGCATACGCTGGATCGTACGCAAAGATGAAAAACTCCAAAAACAATGACACGTAAATGGTGCCACGAAACAATGTATAAAGACTCTGTATCTCTTTACTTTCTTCCATGCTATACTTTAATTTCCACGATATGTGTTTGCTGCCTTACTGTAGGAATATGACCACCGACGAGTACATTCGTCAACGACTTCTTTGATCGACCTTGTTTTATACCTCTTTCTACGTCCGGCATACTCATACCATGTGTCAAGCAAGGTTGTATACTTTATATGACGACTCAATCTGACGATTTTGACATTCAAAGCATACAGTTTTCTTTGGATTTTAGCCTCTGTAGTCATCTTTTGATACTCTGTGCTCTTAGTGTTCTTAGACTTTTTGACAGGAAGAATCTCATAAAGGTCATTGACAAGACTCAGACCTTGGTCAAAGACTTCTTTGTACATTCCTTGCTTCTTTTCGCTGAGTGCTACGGCAGCTACATTACTAGGACAGTGTAATGTGAGATTCTTTAAATATGTAATGTTATGAGTCAACTGATCTACCTGATAATAAATACCATACATATTGGCACAGAAACTTAACACATCTCCTAAATCATCAAGATACTTATTAAACTTGCGCTGAAAGTTTGCAATTTTCTTACTGTCTTGCTTAATGGAGTGATGCTCGCTATAGCAAAGCATCAGAAGCGCATCTTGCGCAGCAAGGGCGGAAGATGTATAGGTTCCATACTTACCAAACAAAACTGCTCTATATCCATCAATCTGAGCAAAGCTCGGCATAGCTGTCAAAAATAAAAATGACAGAATTGCTATGATCTTCTTCATAAGCGATATGTTTAATCGTTGAGTTTTAATCCTACTTGGCAATCATATAGAATTTGCTAGTATTGATAGCCGCACGTCGAAACCGTCGTATAGCTTCCTCGGCAAGCTGTCTATTACTTTTCTGTACCATGCCTGCTGTAGCATGATTCCATACATCATCAAAGGAATAGACAAGTATGCTACTTGCTAATCTCCGCAACTTCGTATTCAAATCCTCCAGATTGTATGTGATCTCCCATAGACACTTTGTACGTTCCGCACCATTAAGCAAATGGGAGCCACCGCCACCCGCAACCAGTGAGTCAACAGCCTCGAAACTCTTCAAGAACTCAACAGCCGTCTCAACATAGAGATTGTTAAATGGTATAGACGCTGCTATGCCTTGTGGATTGATCTTACAGGCTGCATGTACATTATAAAGGCATACAAGGGTTTGCATACCTTCCGCATAAAGTGTACATGCTGCTTTCAACTGCTGTGCATATCCTTCCGCTGTACTCAGGTACTCGTAGTATTTCTGTTCCCACTTACGCATCTTGCGGTCAGCAAGAGCAACACCACCGGCGGCAACATCAATACCAGACAAATAGGCTGACTGAGTGCCATAAGTAGATAGAAGAGACGAATAACCCTTCATCATGGCTCCGTATTCCATTGGGTTGGAAGATACAATACTCATGGAATATGACTTGCTCGAAACCATCAGGGCAAGAGTAACACACAATGTTTTAAAACCTATTCGTAATTTCATAAATTCCCTTTCTTTTTTTATTAGCTTCTACTCTCCAGCGTACCAGACCAACTACGTCTGTCTTTACTGGAATGCCTATCATATCTAACTTTGGGTTGTTCCTGTCACCAGAGTAAATGCTTACTGTCTTCACTCCAAAGACTTGCTGTAGAAGTGTCTGATGTTGACTGTAATCAACAACACGGTACAATTCTACATAGTCTGTTGAATGGGAGAAGACTCCGTGGTGGATGATGATCTGCTCTTCTGTAATTACATACCGCATTCTCTGCATATAGAAAGCTCGGTAAAGCAGATAGATGATCATCACCAACCATGGAATACCAAAAAGATAATGATACGGAAATGTCATATAGTAAAAGACTGCAAATAACCCGGCACAGAATAAGATGCTGGGTAATTCGATAATGATGTACTGCATCCAACTTGGTTGCAGTACAACGGTGTTATACATATTGGCAGATCCGTTTATATACATTACTTGTTCCTATTATTATTGTTCTATACTCCCATTCCTCGACCATTTCCAAGACCTTCGTCGACGGCACGGTTGTGCATCTCACTCTCAAAGATAGCAGAAGACACTGCCTGCGGTGATACGACTCCGGGCTTATAATATACGTTTTTGTCCAAATAGATATCAGGACGAGGTTGTGGACGACCGGCTGAAAGTGCATAAGCTGCTACATCGAGACCTACAGTAAGTGCTGCCATGATGGCGGCTCCGAAGTTGAACTTATGATCTGGATTGGTTTTCATCTGTACTTCCGGGAATATTTTGTCGAACAACTTCATTCGCTGATAATCGTTGACGGCAAGAAACTTGTTGAAGTCCTTCTGAGTGATCTCATGCGAGATAACATTCCCGTCGATAACGGCTGACATCTTATACTTACCTTGGACGATATTGCCTTCTGCATCTCTAACACGAGCAACGGCAATGGATCCAACAGTAGTATCCCTGCCATGCTCCCCCTCTCTCTTCCAGAGCTTATGATGCTTAGCAAGTGTGTCGTTCTCTCCGTTTACAGAGGCTTCCCCAATAAGGGTAGTCTTTACGCCTTGTCGAAGTGCATTCATATCAGCAGCAGACATTGCCCGTCCCTCAGCAACCTGCTGAGCCTCACTATTTGCAAGTCTGGCAACATCCTTGTTTGTCATAGCTACAGCTCCAAAGCCAATGGCTTTTCCGATTGTACTCTTTGCTTCTTTATCAGTTTCTTTTTTGTTTTTCTCGTCTTGCTTCTTATCAAGAGACTGTTTATCATCAGCACCAAAGCCTGCCTTCCGAGCGTTAGCTGCTTCTTTCTCATTGTAACGTCCGTTATCTAAACTTTTATCGACAACAGACTGAGGCAACTGCTCTGTGCGGACGACTTTCAGATTCTTACCATTCTCATCCTTGAAAGGGATGAGCGTTGTAAGCATCTTTGCTTTCTCGTCATCAGAGGCATTTTTGAACTGCTGGAACTGCTCGGCAGTAATCTTGAATGACCACATACCTCTATCCTTGTCGTCCCGGACGTTGATGTAGTATTCGTTGGAAGCGGTGTCATGCCAAGCCATTGCCCCTGTAATAGCTGAACGTGTGCTCTCGCTGACCAGACAATAATGCCCTCTCAGCGTAGCCACTCCGTCAGCATCTTCTAAGCCTCTGGAATGAATGTTGTCTTCCATTGCACCATTGCGTGCAGACTTGATCTTGACTTCATCAAAGTACTTGTCAAAGAGCTTCAAACGGTATTCGTCCTCATAATTGACAAACTTCATATAGTCTTCCTGAGAAATATCGTGAGATACTATCTTGTTGTCTATGACAGCTGTCATACGGTAACCTCCCTTATCGGTTCCGTCACCATAGTTATAGGCAATAATCTCACCAACAGAAACACGACGGCCATCTTTATTGGGTAAATAAAAACCTTGGCTCTTATCAAGTTGACGACCGTCAGCCTGAGCAATGGAGTTCCACTTGTCGACAAAGCCTACAGTATAATCGGGGCGAATGTCACGAATGTCTATTTTGGGGTCTTGAACCATTCTTGCGGCATGATTAACCGCTTGATCGTGACGGGCATTGAGCTTGGCTTCTAATTCTGGCTTTAAGTGTAAATCGACATAATCATGGCTCTCCAACTGCTTATACGTCACCTTATCAGAGAAATCTTTGCTGATAATATTGTTTAGTATTGCCAGTCTCTCATTAAGTGACACTCCTCCCTTGTTATACTCCTTGCCATGAAGCTTATACTCTACCTTCGGTGCAAGGAGTTTCTTCATCTGTGCATCAGTGACTTTCAAGCGGATGTCTACCTGCTCTGATGCTGACTGAACAAGAAGGGTGTTGGTATTCTTGTCAAGGACAAGCCCATGTGAAGCAAGTAACTTCTGGAACTTGTCACCTGTAAGACGAGGCAGTTGATAGTCATGATCATTAAGAGAAATAGACTGTCCCTTCGGACGTTCCAGTTTTATCTCGTCGACTTTGTACTTCATGTCCTGCAAAGGCTGCGCTGTTGTCTGGGAAAAACCGTTTTGCTGCTGCCCCTTATCATAGAAGCCATAATCGAAAGATTTGGACTCGCCCGGTTTAAGCCGTCTGTCGGGACGCTCTATAACCATGGGACGATCTTGATAAAGAAAAGGACGATCATTGATACGACGGATGTGATATCCGCCATCAGCAAATGCAAAAAGGCCTCCCATGATTCTATCAAAAGGGCCAAATCTAGGGCCACGAAAAGGTCGGAAGGGTGGAGTGGCCATAGGTGGAACAGGTGCCATATGATGGTGTGCGTGCAAGACTGGATCGTAACCATATTCACCGGAATTGATACGATAACCATACTGACCCATATTTACAGGGCTTCCTGCATTGCAGGCAGCTACATAGGAACCGGGGACATAATAGTCTTTGCCAACAATACCGACAAAGGTTTGATATGCTTTCTTGTTAGTATAGTTGGTGCCTCCGTCTCGTAAAAGCTCTGCCTGACCTTCTGAGATAGGGAAAAATTTAGGAGCTTGTGTGTCGTGTGACATCGTAACTAACTGCAACTGCCCATTCTGATCATACGAGATATGGGCTTGCAATCCGTTCTGCTCCAGTACTCCTCTTAACTGGGGTGAAATGTCAAAAGCATAAGGATTTCTACTTCTGATTGACATAGTTTTCTACTTAAATATGAATACTATTTGGCTTTATAAAGGATTACACATGTATGGCGATTGGCAGGGTAGGGGGAATAGACATTTATGCCACCTTGGTTTTCACCAAGCATCTTGTGCTTGTCTACTCCAGCTTTCACAAGTAACTTTGCAATATATAAGCATCTCTTGCGTCCAAGAATGCGATTATGCTCTTCGGTACCTGTCTTGCTATCTGCTGCTCCAATTACCTTCACACGAAGGTCATATTGTTTGACGGCTCCGGCAATCTCTATGATATTGTGCTTCTGCTGTGGATCAACAAGCTTGCAGCTGTTCTTCTTGAAGAAAAACAAAATAGGAGCATCAAACTGTGCGATATTCTCGTCACTCCCGATACTCTCTCCAGTTGATGGAAGATTCTTCAAACGTTCACGGAGAGACTTCAAACCATCATAATCGTTTGGCATATAAGGGGCATTATTTGAAGGCTCAAAGGTAGCAATATGCGGATATCGGTGATTTGTCTTATAACCCTGATGTCCCAAAAACAGGTTGACACCAACAGACATGTGGAAAAGGTTATCGTCAAAGTGATTACCAGTACCCACTCCGTCGAAATATCTCTTGGTGGTTGTTCCTCCAATCTCAAAGATTACGCCAAGGCTGTGGCTGACCTTATATGTAGTGAAGAAACCGTAAGAAACAGCGAAAGAATAACGCTTGGTATCATTATTATGTATAACGCCAGCACCTACAAACGGCACAAATCTCCACCGAGGTAGACCGTAGTTGTTTAGCATATCTCGGTGAAAGAACATACCAAGGTCAAAAAGCAGGTCACCATGGTAGTTTTGGTAGGAAAGGGAGTGGATATTACCGTCAACGAGCTGAAAACCATCAGCAGAGAGCCTTGTTCCAAAAAAAGGTGAATGCCACTTGCCCAACTGTACCGAGACAGTGGGTTTGATACGCCCAAAGAAATCCTCACATCCCTTAGGCATACCAACAAAGCAGTTGGCACCGGCTTGAACGGACATAAACCAATTACTGCCAATGGTTGACAAACTATAACTTGCATTCTGATCGGGTAGGGAGTTAACAGTAGTCATAGAAACAGGTTGCTCCTTATGATCTACATAAGTTCCCTTAACAAACTTGCTCTCCTCCTGATCATACACTACTTGTGCCATAAGTATGTGGGATGTTAATGACAGGACGACTGTTAATAACAAACTGATTTTTCTCATATTACATTCTGTCTGCTACCTGATCATACAGGTAAAGTTTATGTTTTAAAATTATTGATTCACACTTTCGTACATAGTCTTTTGCCGTGGCATAACCACTGGCTTTTATGGCAACGAGCCAATTATGGAAATCAGTGGGGCTATACTTCCAACATCTCCAGTAATTCTTCCCCATCAGAAGACGGGAGTGGTATTCCATACTTGCCTCAGGACTGCTAAAGCTACAGAACTTTTCATTGGGACGGTCATCATCATGCAAACTGTAAGGCAATCCCTGTGCTAACCAGTTTCGACTGCATTTGATACCAAAATAGTTACAACCGGCCTGCGCCAGATTGCTGTTTCCCCAACTGCTTTCATATGCCATCTGCGCAAGAATAACACTGGCAGGAATACCGTACTTCCGTTGTTGTCTCATAGCTGCCTCCGAGTACTTTTTTATAAACTCAGATGGACTCAGCACCTTGCTCTCGTCCAAGTGTAAAGCTGCAATAGCCTTGGCCTTTACTCCTTTTATATATAGAAGTAGCTTTAGCGGATCTGTCAGCTGTCCATTCAACCGGCAGGTTATATGTAAATGGGGGCCAGTGGAACGACCCGTGCTGCCACTGACTCCTAACGGATCTCCTGCGAACACCATGTCTCCCGGTCTAACCCATATCTGAGAGAGATGACAATAGCTGATTGTATATTTTCCATACTTGATGATGATATAATTGCCTGAACCTTTATCACGCCCAGTAACAAGACATTTGCCATCAAACATGGACAATACTTCTTCATAATGGGCTTTTAGATCCAATCCACAATGATCCTTAGGACGGCCGTTGATAGGATCTATTCGTCTTCCATACAATGAGTTAACACGGATGCTTCTCAAAGGGAAACTCACACTGAGATATTTGTCAATCCAATAGTCTCTGATATCCTCTCTATTCTGTGAGAAAGAGAGTTGACTACAGAAGAGTAATAAAGCTAATAAAATATGTCTGCATGCAAAGTTCATTATTAATAACGTATTTTGCCTACAAAAATAAAAGTATCTTTTAAGAATAATGAACATTGGAAAATAGAAGACTTATATTAACACTTTTACGTTTCTCGTCATAGGAGAAAGGTGACTCGAAAAGAATCTTGATTATGTTAATATAAGAGATTTATTTTCCTTATATGACTCTCTTTCTAAGTTATTCCTATCTTTGCAAAAACAAAAGAAATCGCAATACCGCACATGAAAAGGATTTTTGATGAAACAGATATCCCGTACACTATTTTATCACAGTACGGATTGAGTCAGCAGATGATCGACGACTTGCCTGAACAGGCAATGGACAGTCTGCTGGGTGGTTCTATGACACCTCTACTTCCAATGGTAGGGAAAGATAAGAATGGCAAAACAATCAAAAGAAAAGCAGCCATAGCTCTCGTCAGAACTGACGATGGCATCAATGTCATTCTCTCAACACCATGGAAGGAAAACTCCTTGGACGGGTACACAGAAGAGCAACAGCATGAGCTGCGTGCCGGAAAAGTGCTACTAATCAATGAGCAGGAGGACAAGAGCTTCTATGTTCAGCTCGATGACATCACTAATAAGGTGATGACATCCCCGGCAGAGACCATCCAGCACAATATCCTTATTTATAAGGAAAAGATTGGATGGGATGAACTAACTACTGACAACATCATGCTTGGTAAGGTTGTAACCTTCCATAGCGGTAGTCAGTTTATGACCTATGGTATTGATTTGCACAGCAACACTGGTATTCGTGCCGTTGTCGGAACTACAGTAGATTGGGAAGAGAAGAATAATAGATTGCCACTTCACGGCTTTGGTATATATGGCTGCTGGGTAAGCGATGGTAATAACTCGCTCAAAGAATATATACCAGAAGAAAACTACACGGATGAAATGACTCGTGAGTTTGAACAACTGGGGGATGAAAATGCTAAGAAGGTAGAACGTGCAACTCCCCATTTTGGTTATTAACCGCTCTTAATCTGATTACAAGACTGATTGACTAATTCCACAAAGTAATATATATAGCAAATGAAAGACTTGGAAGGCTATTATGATGAGCTCCAACTTCAAGAGATGCTGATTAACGGAGAAATCAAGAAGATTGACTATATTCTTCACCATGATGAAGACATGACGGAGGATTATCGTGACTTCTGCAAGGAAAAACATCTCGAATATGGTTCTGATGCGTCGGCCGATGTCTACTTCTCCTATCTGACAGAACAAGAGGAAAAAGAAATGAAAGCAGGAAGTAGTTCTTTCTCCGAAGATGATACAAATGATGATGATAATCCTGATCATGTAGATAGCAGAGATGTACCATACTGCGTGAAGGTCTACAAAGAATGGAACAATGATCCGGATCTCATCGAAGAGATGAAGAATGATATGGATGCCATCTATGTCACTCGTTGGAGATTGCTTAATCCATTGGATAACAATATGGATGACTGTATGAAGAAATGCGATCTCGACGAGAATGTTGTAAACAAATGGTGGGATGTCATTAACTACATTATTGGCGCAAATGGAGGATACCCGGTTACTCCACTGAACTACAGCATGAATACCATTAAGCAGATCATCAATAACGCTATCCCAAGAAAATAGAATTGAATATACGCATGTTGCTATAAGTGAGGAATAAGTGAAAATTATGTTATTTAAATCCCTATGAATAAAGTGCTTGTCGTGAGACAAGGATAGTTGATACTAAATATAATACAGCGTTTATGTTATATTTATAAAGTACAAAATATTCGTTAGTTTAACATAGACTCTAAGAAAGGTGCTCTACTGTGAAGAAGGGCATCTTTATTTTTTTACTATAATACTGAAACGAACATCTTTTTGGAACAATAAATTGGCCAAAAGCTACCTTTTATCGGCACATAAATGAGAAAAAATCTAAATAATTTGCCAATAACGGAAAATTACGCTATCTTTGTTACATTAATCAATAATAGTTATTGCCGATAACGGAATATGAAGAAAATTGCAACTATTCTTTGTCTATTGCTGAGTGTATCAGCATTCTCACAGACGCACATCGCACCCGTGACTAAATTCCTTGGAATTCCTGTCGATGGCTTCAAGACACAAATGATACAGAAGTTGAAAGAAAAAGGTTACTCTTATAACAGTGTCAAGAAATGTCTTACTGGCGAATTCAACGGTAGAGATGTCGAAATTTATGTTATTACCAATAATAACAAGGTTTGGAGACTCATGGTAAGGGATTCTTACCCTTCAAGCGAAACAGACATTAAGATTCGATTTAATACGCTGTGCACACAGTTTGCCAAGAATACGAAGAAGTACATGCAAGCCAATATGGGTCTTGAAGAATATACTATTCCTGAGGATGAGGATATTAGCTATAACATGTCTGTAAATAATAAGAGATATGAGGCATCATTCTGGCAGATTACCGAAAAAGTTGATTCTGCGACGTTCAAAGACGAAGCCGCAAAACTGGTAACAAAATATAGCGACATAAAAACTGACTCTATGACCGAAGAAGAGAAAAAAGATATTCAAGTTAAAGTTTTAGCAGATATCTTTCATATGTTGGCTGATAGATTCTCTAATAATTCAGTATGGTTCATGATTTCCAAAGATGATGCACTATACGCAGATTATGAGAGACCTTACCGAATCCTGATGTATTACGATAATGAGAATAATCATTCAAATGGGGAAGACCTGTAATTAATATAGTAGTAACAAATGCAAAACCAAGAATACTCACATAAAGGTATAGGAAACGAGGCCCTTCTGTTTATCAAGCAAGGTTCTTGTCTCCTGACAACAAGACCGGTTGTCGGTTTGTAGTTGTCGCTGCCGTAAATGATCCAAATGTCCTTCAATTCTATCAAAAGAATGGCTTTGTATTCCTGTTCACGACGGAAGAGCAGTAGTTAAACATATATTGTAAAAAAAGTGCTCTGCTGAAACGTTGGACTCCTTTTTTTCCGAAAAATGAAACATTAATCCTTGTACAAATTCGATTAATATATTATCTTTGCAAGAAAAACATAAATATGAGGATTGATAAATTATTTCTGTGCGTTCTTACCATGTTTATATCGATTGTAAGCAATGCACACAATGAAAAGAAAATCTTCACCTTCCCCAAAGGTGTATCGTTACTTATTGTATCTTCTGATAGTATTAATAACGTGGATTTTGTAAGCTGTAACAATGGACTCAAAGAGGGCGTGAAGCCATTACAAGCTTATGTTATCACTAATGTAGATGTCGAGAACAAGAGTGTCACAATGAAACAAATCTCCTGCATTAAGGATATTGGTACAATATATGACTTAAATGCTTTTCAAAAATATCATACCATTAAATATAACTCTAAGGTTATCAAAAAATTGAATGGCTATAGTCAGTTCGCAAAAGGATTATCCCCAAATGACGATATTAATAAGATCTGTGATGTTTTTCCATATGATAAGAAGCTGGATAACCAACGCATCCTCTTTTTACATAAAATCAATCACCGCTTTCTACCGTCGTACAACTATATTAACCAAGTATTAGAAAACGATTCTAACCACCAAAATTCTAAATTATACATTGTGCTAAAAGGCACACCCGGCTATTCATATTCGTTTGATAACACACATAAAATCCAAGAACCCAAAGGACATAGAAAGGAGTGTATGCCGTTGTCTTATACAATTCATGGATGTATGGGGCCAGTGAATATTGACCGCTTGAAAGATGACTCTTTGAAAGTAATTAATGATGGTGAACTTAAAATATATTATGTTGGACAAAATGGACAGGCGACTATCACCAAGATAAAGCAGAAAGAAGCTTTATGCGATAGTGACAATGAGATAACTGCCAAAAATCTTGTATCTAAAGTAGCTTCTCTTAATAGCACTGAATATGCTTTAGTAGATACTGAAATCTATTATATAGGAAACACCCTATATTAATAATATTGCCCCGGTAGGTTCAATTTATGAAACTATCGGGGCTTGTCATATGCTTTAGCAAACTACCTTAACACACAGATAACAATTAATAAGGACTATGCTCTGTCTGGTCATTCCTGTCATGTTCGTATTGATGAACTTGTGTGATATAATCACCTATCATAATATACTGAACATGAGCAGCATAACCACTCGTATTATACATGGCAATTTCCCAACGATGAGGAGCCAATGCAAAAGCTGACTTGATAGCTGTAAGCACGGGAGTTCCATCCATATTATGAACTTGAACGCTTAACGTGCATTGAACATTTCTACCATCATAAAAGAGAAAGAAGGCTCCCCAGTCGTACAAATACATCCATAATTGAATATGACGCTTGACTCCATCTATATAATCAGTATACTTCGCAATACATCCACTTGTAATATAATGGCCTTCTCCCAATTTGTATTTTGTGTTAGGCAATATTTCTGCTCCACCTCCACGTGTCTGCTGATTGTTAGGTAGGCTTTGCCTAACAAATGACTCGGGTTTATAGAAAACAACATCCCTTATGGAATCACTCATAAAAACTGTTGAATCTAAGATACAGCAGTCCAAAGCCTTTACAGAAGTATCGAACACAGGTGTACTCTCTTCATAAGAAGAGTCTGTACACGAAAGCGTAACACATAGACTAACGATTGCAACTATAAAAAAAACAAATCGCTTAATGTAGTATGTCAGGGGGATATTCCCCTTAAACTGAAACTTCATTTCTTTAAGTTTAAAATGGATCACAATTTAAATATTTAATGTGTATTATCTCTTGAAATGATGCACCTCACGCATTGTTGAAGGTTCCTCACTAGAGCTTGACACCTTCTTCTTCTCCGGGGCGTAGTTCTCTTGATCATCAGCGATGCCATCTCCATCTTCATCACCAGTACCAGGCGTTGTTGTCTGGAGATCCAAGGAATCGTTTTCCTCACGGTTGTCGCTTCTCGCCACTTCCTCGACTCTTGTGTACACTCTGCTTGCAGACGCTTCCGCTGCTTGCAGGAATGATTTGGTGGTGTTGGCGTTGTTCCGGATCATCTCCTTCCAGAAGTGTGATACGTCGGGATTGTTGGCATTGAAGCTGAAACGATACTTCTGTGACAGCATTGCACTTCCAAGATGTGAGATTAGATCTTCTTTCAGATAACGTTTGAAGCCGCTATTGGTATTGTTGAGACGTGTGCTGCTCACCATGGCAATGGTCAAGTCACGATAGTAGTTGTCCCTGTTCTCGCCATAGTTCTCCATAGGGGCTATATGAATCGACTTATCAGCAAGGCTGTAAACAGCAAGATTCTCCTTGCCGTCCTCCTTGACAGGGACATACCAAAGGCCATTGGATGCTAAGGTGTTTAGCGAGATGGCTTCATTTGCTTTGATACGTATCTCTGCAGTGTTGTCATGTGAAAACTGCTCATACTGCCGGGGGTGCTGTTCTTTGAAATCGGTCTGATCTATATTATACAACTCTCTCACATGTCCATCCTTGCCAATGACAGGGAATGTCACCGCAAAGGGATCGAGTTTAAGTTGCATAGATGCCGCCTCTTTCCTGTCAAGGTAAATGGGAAGGTCATAGCCTTCCTTCTCTGTGTTCATGGCCAGCATCAACCCGGAGATACCTTCAAAAGGCTTACCGTCGATGGTCTTAGGAATGCCTGTCGTCTTTGAAACCCACGGCATACTATCATTGATCTCTTGATTGCTCATCTTAGCAATAAGCAAGCGAGAATAAGCTCTGTAGGCATCGGCCTCCTTCATAGCTGGGGTGTGCCAACGTCCCGATACCTCCTCAACATTCTCCGGATCCTGCCATCCTCGATGCTCCAAAACAGCATCGTCAGCCACTTCCCGATCAGGTAATGGTACATCAGCCGTACGTCCCGACTGAACACCTTGCCCTTCCTTATCTTGTGTCTGCGATGAACTCTTGGGACTCTCGGAGGTAGAACGCAAGGTGTCTTTTGATTCTGTATTTGTCTTTTCATTTGCAAGATCCTCCTTATTTTTCTCGATAAGCTGATGAAATTCATTAACTTCCTGCTCGGTCATTGGACGAAATACCGTTTTGCCAAAGGTGTCAACGCCATATACAGAAGGCTTCTCAACTCGGTCTCCAAGAGGTAATTTGAGCTCATACAAGCTTAGAATACCGTGACCTATCTTGTTATCAGCACTTGCCTCTGCAAAGTAGACTTCCCCAGAAGGTAGCTTGAAATATTGATGATCATATTTCTTAAGCAGGGCATACTCTTCTGCGGCTGTGAGCGCAAGTTCCTTCTCGTATTTAAGATCCATCTCTAGACCTCTCTCCTTGGCCTTCATAGCGTCAAGGACTTTACTACGTCCTTCCTCGCCAAGTGGGATGAGTCGGTTATCGTAAATGGCACAATCCACTGAACGATTACCGGTAATGATAAATGCCTTTGCAAGACGTGCCTCTCCATATTCATCAGGAACATAGAATGAAATATTACCGTTTTTCGTAATATTCGAGGCATCGAATGCAAGGTTTCCATTAGAATCACGTGTGGGGAATTGCTTCTCCTTGTCCTTGGTAAGCTCTGCAAGATGGTCAGCAACCTTGTTCATCTCTTTGATATCTGAGAGTTCTCCCTCCAAAACAGATTTCCGGAATGCTTCAAGCTGAGGAAGGTATTTCCAAGCATTTTGTTTGTTAATATCCAACTGTGCTTTGTTGCCGTCCGCAAGGACATCTGACTTATTGAAGAGTGAAATTGTACCATCCGTAACCTTATAAGAGTCGGCTATGAAAGTCGATGGGGGAGTGCCGATCTGAACCTTAATGCCATTCTCTCTCGGTATGCTGCCTTTGATATACATATCGTGAAGGCTTTTATAGTTCAGAGCTTCAAAGATTTCAGATCCTTTCTGAATCTTCTCAGGCAAATCCAACAATTCCTTCTCTTTTGCCTTTAAGACATCGAGAAGAAGCTGCCGCTGCTCTGGACTGGCATACACCTTACCATAAAATGAAGCATCTTGTAAATAATTGGAGAAAAGTTCTACATTCTCGTCTTCCTCTAGCGTCCTCTTTAATTCAACATTTCTGTTTCCATTGATGATAAAGCTATCAAGCGAACGCTGAAATTCCCCTGCATTTTCATAGGATAAGGGCTCCTCCTTTATAGGCAAAGCATGATAGTTCACTTCAACAGTATCTTTATCCTTACGCATTATAAACTGCTGATCTTGACCTTCGGAAAGCTTTTCCAAGCGACGGACAACATCATTCATCTCCTTGATGTCCTTGTGAGCTATCTCCAAAATATGATTATCAAGCTTAGAAAGGATATTTGTATACTGCCATGCGTTGTACTTGTCTATGTTGAGATGCACAGGAGATCCATTCTGCATAGCCTTATGACTAAACAGAGTAAGTGTTTTGTCAGATGCGTGATAGGAATCAACAGGAAATGATAAGGGTGAGCCGTTGGTGTTAAAGGACAAACCTGCTGAATCCGGTATATTTTTATTAAAGAGTCTCGTAGCCTTGATATCATCAAAGACTTGATTTAATAGCTTACTCCCTTCAACAGCCTTCTGGGATCGCTCCTTAAAGTCATTGACTTCTTCTATGCTCAAAGAAGACAGCTTAACCTTACTAAAATCCTCCATAGTAATATTGCTATATGCTTTTTTACTTTCTTCCGGTAGAAGATGAAGGATATTTAAATCTAAGCGAAGATCGCCACTTATTTCCGGCTTGTAAATGATACCTTGATCATCCTTATAATAATGATTCAGTATATCTTTGAAACGATCACGTCTGACCACATCCTCTGCCTTGTCAGGCAGAGAATAGCCATAGTGATCACTAAGTTCTTTCAGACGACTTACTTGTGTTTCTTTGTCATCTGTAACTTCCTTGCTATTCACATTATAGGTGAACACGCCATTATTCCATTGAACGTCAGGAAGGAAGCGGAAGTCCGGCAAAGACACATTACTTTGAAGCAGCCTTGACGCTTTCTTGCTCGTCTCCAAAGCCCACTCGTCTACAAGTGACTTCGCACCATGCTTGGCAATATCCTCCAGTTCTCTGGAATAGTAATTGCGCTGATCAAAAAGGGCATTGAACTCGCTGCGAGACAGAGATGACCTTAATGGTCGCAAGAAATCAAACCAACCTTTTTTCTTGTTACTTTGGTCTTCTTTCATAAATCAACTAATTAATATATTTTCAATCGAAAAGCATCACCCTGCATTTTTCTCATTTTACAGTCTGCTTAACTCTGGCTTACTTGTTATCTGCTTGTTTGACATCCGTCTTGTTGTCCTCAAAAGTAACAACTTCAACGGTGTCAGCAACGCAATTGATATTGGCATTGCCCTTGAATACGTCGATATCTAGTTTTCCGGAGACATGAACATAATCCTTTGGCGTGAGTGCCGGAAAATCTTTCAAGAAGCAAATGAAATGTACCCATGTATACTCTGCATCTTTTTCTCCACTTTTGTCACGTGACCAGGCATCGAAGAGGTGATATTTGGAACCTTTCTTGGATGTCTTCTCTGTCACTCCTTTGGTACCGACTCCTCCTTTGAATTCGAGATCTCCTTCAAGGGAATCGGGCTCTGATGTCTTGACAAACTCGACTTCCTCGTCAGAACGGACATTATAGAAGACGGTACCCTCATACTTGCGAACGTGAAGGACACCATGAACGAGAACGTGACGGCCGTTCGTCAGCTTGCTCTTCATCTTTGCGTCCATGGGTACGCTGACATGAATGATGAGCTCCGCAACGCTCTCATCCTTGCCCTGCAAGGGTACAACCATACTAAATGAAAGGTACTTCTCATTCTCCTTACTTGTCTTCTCTACTGCGGAACTGTTGATAGTTCCACAAGCTGTTACATTTCCTTTAATCATAATGATCTGTTTTAATTGCTTATATATATTATTACCGATATGAGTTCTACGCAAGCTTGACGTTCTGCTGCTGCGTCTGCTGCTCCTGTGTCTGAGCATCATAGGCTAAGGACGCTGACTTATGCAACTCATCGGCATCCACAACTTCACGCTCTTTATTCATCTCTTTCTCGTCTATCTTGACATCCTTCGACTGCTCTTTATCTTTGTTCTGATCGTCACTCTGTGACTGATCGTCATCAGTAGGATGATCGAGACGCATGGCGAAGAAGACGGCTCCTTTGAAAAGGGTGGAGATAAGATTCGTAATCATATCTTGCCCATCCGAATTCTCATTCCCCGTGAGAGCTGACAACCATTTTGTGGGATCATTTGAATTTGTAGCGTCGGCAAGCCAGCTATACTGATCTGACTGTGACCAAGCTCCATCTTGGCTTCCTGCACCCGGATCTACCATCATTGTGGAACGTGCTATAGCCAACTCATCCTGTCCTTTACCATTCTCCAGATGTGTGTCCATTCCTCCACGAACGGATATCTCTCCCAAATAGGCCAGAGGATTATAACTTTTCCACTCTTGACTGCCCGGTGCTTGAACCTTGACCATGAAGTGAAGATGGGGGCCGGTGGAACGACCGGTGCTGCCGCTGACTCCTAACTTTGTACCACCCAGTACAGTTTGATTCTTAGCGACGCTAATACTACTAAGGTGCATGTAAGTACACTGGAACTTAATGCCATCAACACGGTTATATTGTACTGTGACATAATTTCCAGCTGAACTGCTCGACCCGGTAGCTACGACAACACCGTTGTCTTCTGTTGCTACAACATCTCTATACGTTCCTTTAGTGGAAATGTCAATACCTTCGTGTAAATGATTAGGGCGCTTTTCGTGATACTCACCCGTGATCTGGGTGCCAGACAAATCAATAGGCATAAACCAATGACCTTGTAGGTTATCAAGATGTACAAGATTGTCGTTCTGATAGCCTGTCTTCAAGCCTTGCTGTGAGGCTAATTGTACGGCAATCTGATCATACTTGGCAAAGCCATTCTTCTCAATAACTTCTTTTAGCAGGTTTGCGTAATTGGCGTTCTCTGCATAGCCTAATTTTTGAAGACCATTCGCCCAACCTACATAATCGGTCACGTTTAACATGTGAAGGGGCTGATATCTTTTCCCTGACAGAAATAAAGAATGATCCCAAACACTGTTGGCGACACTGGAATAGCTTCTATAATTACCTGTAGAAGTACTTAAATAAGGCCCCTTCCAATTATAGGCTTTTATACCAAAAAGGTTGTTGGATCTCTGGGCAATAGACGATGTTCCCATACCGCTCTCCAACTGCGCCTGTGCTAAGGTAATGGAAGCCGGTACTCCGTATTTTATCTGCTGATCAATAGCAGCATTTATGATTTCTTCTTTTGATATTGCCATAGAATGAATGATATCCGGACGTGATTGCTCACGCCCGAAATTTAGTTGCTAATATTATTGTCACATATGAAATCCACGAGATTTATTCTCTTCCTCAGACTTGTCCTTATCGGCTTGTTTGGAAGAAGCATCGCTGACACCCTGTCCCTCGCTCTCGGATTTGTCATCAGAATCACTGCTGCCTCCATCAGAATGTGACTCGCTGTGTCCCTGATCCTGCTTCTCAGAATGGCCGACAACATCTTTTACATTACTGTTGTCAACGATCTTTAAGCCTTCATCTGCCTCCTGCTGAGCTTTTGCAGATTTGATAATAGAAGCAAAAGCATTTGCTGCAATGGCATTCTTATAGTCTTGCATGTCATCAGCAAGCCACATGCGCTGATATTGGGCCATCGTAATGGGTTCTTTATGGAAAGCACCATCTATCGTGCTCTGAACAAACACCTTACTATGATCATCTTTGTCACGACCAATAGTGGTTCCTGTCAACTTACTCATGTCTACACCTTCCGGCACCTTAGGCATGATAAGTTCTTTCTTAACCTCAGGATGAGCTTGGGCGACAGCATAGTAACGCTGTGCAAGAGAAGACATCATCTTGGTCTTCTCAACCTTATTAGGATTATTTCGTGCTGTAAAGTAAGCATTCAGATACTCCTTGGCCGGATATACAGAAAATTGTCCTTCGCCTTTGGCTTTTATATTGAATGCCCATCTATGTGAATCGTCAGGAATAGCACGGAAACGCTCAATAAGAGGCTTCTTCTCGACATTCAAATACTGAGATGAGATATCCACTACATGACGGGGCAACAGCTCCCACTGCTTCAACTTGGTCAGCGTGGCTGTCTTCCCAGCAAAATAGTCATTGTCCTTGTACAAGCCTTGTGCTCCACCGGCATTGTAGAAGTGGACTTCGTTGATATTCTCCTTAGCCAAAGCATGGGCGATTCTTTCTTTACTCATACCGGGAAGTGATGCTCCCTCTGGGAGGGTGGCTCCCTCTGGGAGAATGACATCAGCAGCGGTCTTCTCAGCATTCCGAATGATAACGAACTCCTTGGTCTCGACATTAGGTAACTGTGCCATCTTGCTGGCCACGGTATAGTCCTTAGCATCGAACAATGCCGGACGTGCTCCACGAACCTTTGCATAGTCGACTTCCTGACCCAACAAGTGCTTCTCTATCTGCTCAATGGAATTGTTGACATCCTTCTCCAAAACGGCCATCATCTTGGGATTTTCCTTGATCTCTCGCTCCCAATAGGGAATGAGCTCTCGATTCTCCTTTGAGATGATAGCCGGTAGACCATGAGAAGCCATAAGAACTCCGGCAGAAAGTTCCTGGACAAGCTTTTCATACTTGGCATTATCTTCGGGAAGCATGTTAAAACGAGCCTCTCGGTCAAGACGGTTCTCACGGCCTGTCGCTTCTACAACAGCACGGTAAATATCATTAGCCTTCTGTACTGCTGCAAGGTTTTCACGACCGGGCTGACGGGCGTTATTACCACTGTATGTGATAACGTCTTTCTCCTTGTCATAAGATACTGGCACGTCGTCAAGGACTCGCTCCAAAGTGAAACCGGCTTTACGACTTACCTTGTCCGCTACTGTAGCTGCATCCCGGACACTGTTCTTCGATATATTGTTGGAGGCTTCAAACTTGGATTCCAAGACATTACTACAAAGAGCTACTTTGTTATGAGAGCGAATCATCTTTGGCAAGACGCTATCAAGGGCGTTATGAGGAAACTCGATATAAGCCACTTTTTTGCCATCAATGTCCTTGGACTGTACTGGAACTCCCATCACCGAGCCTACCTTTTCTGCATGTGCTCCATAGGCGAAGTTTTTTTCGCCCTCACCGAGAATAATGGTGCAATCCTTATGCTTACCATGTAATCTGTTGGTAAGGTTCAAAAAGTTCTTGTCGGTAGGAAGTTCCGGAATATCTTCAAACTTGGAACCATTGTCTTTAACCAACTTACTGTAATCTGCAACCTTGGTTCCAGCCATGGCAGTCTGGTCAATGTTGTAGAGGTGACGTGTCTGCTTGGTGGAATGGCGAGCATAATCTTGCTGCTTGTCCGGGGTGAGCTCTGCATACTGCTCCTTGGTAATGACCTCCTTGGTGGCTACATTCTCATAGTCCCATCGTGTCCAGTCGATAGGTAAAGAAGTCTGACCCTGTTTGACAGGCATTTCCTCCTTCTTAGCATAATCGTAGTAGGTGAAAACATTGGTCTTATAATGGTTCTTGTCAGCGCACAAGTCCATCATCAAACGGTTATAACCTGTAATCATCTTACCCGGTTCAAGCAAGGCTGCTCCATGCTTTCCATGAGGATTTAGCCAAATGCCTTCCTTGGCAGATTCCAGTGCTCCTAACAGCAGACCTGCATGAACTGCTGCGGTATTAACGACTTTCTCATCTTCCTTAGAAAATGGCTCTTTTGTCTGCTCTGTCTGCTCCTTGACACTATCATCAGATGATGCCTTGGGAGTAACAGGCTCAGACATGGAAGATTCTTCCTTATGAAGTTCTTCTTCCTTCTTAGCTTGCTGCTTTAACTGTTCTTCTTTCTTGTTCATATCCTCTTGCTCTTGATTGCTTTCTACAGTGTTATCGGAAATGGACTTGACAGTAGCCTGTTGCTCTGGGATCGTCTCCAGAGTGGCTAGGGCACGACGATACAGTCCTGCTATCTCAGGATCTGACTTACCCTCGGCATACTTCTTGTACCATTCCTTATCGGCATACAACGGTGTCTCTCCATACAAAGTGGCATCACGAAGGATCTCATCGTAAGGAATGGTATTGTCTGGATTTTCCATATCATTTTTCAAAGCATCCACAATCTGCTTAGCTTCTTCACGAGTTCCCTCAAAAAGTGGCTGATAAGGATTCTTACGCTCCTTGCCCTCTTGCTCTTGTGGACTTTGCTCCTTGGGCATGTCCGCATCCTTTAACTGACTCTTTTCAAGAGTCTCTTCTACATGAGGCATGGAGATGAGATAGTCATAACCTTTGCGTTGATAACGCTCAGAATTACGCTCTACAAAAGTTGCAGCAGCAACAATACCTAGTCCTTCCTTAACAAGTTCACGTTGTCCATCTTTCATGCCGAAGACATCATAAAGCTTCGGATTCATGACTTTCTGCTTTTTAGCCTGCTCCTGCTCCTGACGTTTCTTCTCCTGCTCTTGTTTTTCCACTTGTTGCTGTTTTTCTTCTTCTGCATGAAGCTTGTCCTGCTGCTGATGAAATTCTTTATGAACTTGCTCGTCAGCAATCTCCTTTGCCTCTTTCTCGGCTTGCTCCATAGGTACGTTATCAGAGGCTACAATCTGCTTTGCAGTGTCAGTAACATCTGTACGCATGTCACTATCCTCATGAGGCGTTTTCTGTTTGTCCTGTGATTCATCTCTGTTAATAATGGGATTATCAACTGAAATTACCTTCTCACCTGCTCGTACAAGCTTGGGAAGATAGGTACTAAGAGCATGTTTAGGAAACAAACAGGTGTCGACGAACTGTCCATTCCTATCTTTTACTGTATCACTCTCCTGTAATGGGAGTCTTAATATCTCTGACACCTTTCTGGCATCTTCCTCGTAAGAATTTATGAAATCACCATTCTCGCTTTGGAAAAGAAGGAGGTTGTTGGGATGTTCTGCCTTTATCTGGTAAAAGGTTTTCATTATAGGATTCTCGACCAACTCTTGCTTTTCCCCTGCTTCCACTTTCTGAGCAATCTTCTCAGCTTCATATTTCTTTGCTACTTCGATAACATCATCACTGGCAGCTTGCGACAGACCATATCGATCAATGTTCAAACGAATATCAGACTCGGAAACCTTACGCATTACATCATAAGAATTACTTCCGAATTCATCATTAAAGACAACAGCATAGTTGTCATCCTCGGCAATCACCTTATCATCTTTTCCCTGATAAGGAGTCTTATAGGTATATTCTTGGTCAATGGCATCACCGGGATCACATTGTCTGGCCAAAGTCAACAAAGAAGACTCATTAGCCTTGATTTCATCAAACATCTGAACATCCTCGCTGTTCATATAAGAAGCTACCTCGACATAGTAAGATTGTTCACTATTGTCTACAGAAGGTTTAACGACAGCTTTCTCTTCATTAGAAGCTGCGACCTGTTTGTTGTCGGATTCTGAATGCAGTTCATTATCAAGATCCTGCTGCTTCGGCTGTGTTTTCTCTTCGGCCATCCGATTTATAAGTTCCTTTACATCGTCAGATAAACGATTATCATAGTCACCAATTTTCTCGGTACCATAACCATCCTCGATAAGCCGTTCTCGAAGATCTGCCTCTGTGACTTTACGGAAGATACTATAAGTTCCACCAACGGAATTGTTGGAAACGACGGCATAGTCCTCATCTTCATCAAGGAAAACATCTCCGTTGTAATGAACAGGATTGGACTTGAAGGTGTCTCTATAATCCCAGTCATTCTCGGAACTGTAATCATAATTTCGGGCACTTTCAAGAATTCCTTTGTAATCCTCATTCTTCTCCATTTTGGAAAAAATTTCTACGTCTTCTCCGCTTTGGAGATAATTGACAGATAGATACCACTCCTTTGCAGGAGTGGCTTTTACCGTAACGGTAGGTTTATCAGATTCCTCCATATTTGAATTGACTTCTTTTTGTTGAGTGCGTAAAACCTTTTCGTAATTAGTAATATAGTCATTCAAGGTTTCTTCTTTACCGATAAGCTCAACTCGCTCTGGCGTAGCCCACAAAGAGATATCCTTATGACGTAAGCCGTCAAGCTGCTTCTTCGCATCATTTAAAGAAGTATGATTATCAACCAACTGATCCATGAATCTCTCACCAATAGCCATAATATCGCTGCTATGACGGGCATCGAATTCTTCATAGACATCAACATTATCGGCCTTGTTTAAATCACCGCCACCGTCTAACTTCATATAGGTAAGCAACTTTTCATCGCTCCAAGTATCATAATAATACAATTCCTTAGGAGCGTTCTCGTCGTAATACTTATCTATTAAAGAACGGACTTCATTCTCCAAGTCTAATTTGCTCTGATTAGCTACACTTTTAATGTGCTCTGCTGGAGATTCAAGATAAATATCCTTACGAACAGGGACGTTCCAATTCTTTTCATCGTGAAACCAACTATATCCCTTATTCTCACGGATATGATTAAGATAGTTAACAGCTACGGCTGCCTGTGACAAATGAGAACGCTGCTGTAAAGGATTGTTGGCATCTTGATCTTCAACAGTAACAAGTCGACTTGCCTGCGCAACTATATCATTAATAGACTTACTATCCTTAGAAGCTCTAATAGTGTTGGATGGTGCCAACTCGATATCATAAGAGGGATGCTCCTTCCAGTTATCAGTATTGGCAAACACAAGCGCTAACCGCTCCTTGGCTCCAAGAACTTTTGCAGAGTCTGAAATTGTCTTACCGGTGTCCAATACATTATCTACAAGAATAGGAACTCTACCTTCTGGAAGTTGCATACCGTCCTTGACCTTGAAGCCAAAGTCTATTTTGTCAGGATCCAATCCATTGCTACCCTGATACTTTTTCACTCCATAGAACGGTTCATGCTCCTTACCTTCCAGAAGATCAGTAACTTCAATTCCTGTCTGCGTACTTATAGCACTAGCCAACACTAGTGTTAAATTTGCCTTCCCCGTATGAGAAGGAACAGGTACAAGAACATACTTGTCAAGATGATCCTTGTCTATATTTCCCATCAACTCATGGGACATAAGCATAGAAGGCTCGATAGGAGAAATGTTTCCTGCTTTTAGTCGATGCGAGACCTCCTGACGCGATTTTACATAGTCGTTCAAATGATTAAAGACTTCATATCCATTGCGCAAGTCATGCAACATATCATTTAAAGCTAAAACGGCAGAGCGATCGGTTTCTGTAGCATAATAGCTGCCAGTCGAGATTACCTTTGTCTTATCGTTATCCTCAATACCAGAATTCGGATTCTTTCCCTCAGCAGTATCATTTTGCTTATCAACAAGATGCTGCTCTTGGGGACGATTCATAGGAGCAGACCCGGCAAAGGCTGACCATAGGTTGTTTAAAGTCTCTTGATTGAGATTCTGATTGTCAGCACCTATCTCCTTACGGACGCTGTCGATGATGGCCCCGTCTCTAACATGAGAAAGTTCCTGAACATCTTTAACTGAATCATCAAAAGCCTTTGAATAGTCATTCACTTCAAGAATGGAACCATCATTGAGTTTTAACTGAGCAACTG
>Ga0256406_1001804_pt1 | contig 32918 bp, 24 predicted proteins | sample RumenRJG_03DNA_FD_185986 | JGI IMG/M metagenome (GOLD analysis project Ga0256406, IMG submission 185986) | Bovine rumen microbial communities from Lethbridge, Alberta, Canada - RJG_03 | ecosystem: Host-associated > Mammals > Digestive system > Stomach > Rumen | place: Canada: Alberta | collected...
ACGCATCAAGACCGAGTTCGGCACCAGCATCGCCGCGCGGCGACGCGAGCTCGGACTCATGGCATAATGAAAACCAACGACAACGCAGTCCAACAAAACAGCACCACCCCCTTGCGGACATTTTTCGGCGGTTGCGGGACTCCGGGGCCCTGTTTTTGTCCGTAAGCCATCACATTGTTCCTGAGGAGATCCCGCGGCGGGACGGTGCCACACGGAAACTGGTTTTCCCTCATAAGTTACGTGGGTGTAGGCTTGAAGACGATGGAATGCTCACGGCGGCGATGCTGCTGCCGGGAACACGTGAGAGACACAACAAAATTGAGGGGAGACAAGCACATCATGCTGGGAGTCCATACCAAAACCGAGGAAGCGGAGCAGTCGCTCATCGAGGAGATTCTGGGGCCCGACGAGCAGAAGGACACATGGCGAGGGGACGCCCTGTGCGCGCAGACCGATCCCGAGGCCTTCTTCCCTGACAAGGGTGGATCCACCCGCGACGCCAAGCGCATCTGCGCGCAGTGCGCGGTGCGTCAGAAGTGCCTGGAATGGGCCGTCGACCACGATGAGCGCTTCGGCATCTGGGGAGGCATGTCGGAACGCGAGCGCCGCCGCTACAAGAAGGAGCGCCGCGCCTGAGGGCGAACGATTGCCCGGTCCGTTCCTTCCATAAGGGCGCAGCGAGGGGAGAGGCGCCGGGAGAGCCGCGTCCTGCCGCGCTTTCCCTGCCTCGCCCGCCCGCCAACCGCCCGCCCCGCCGCAATCGGGCGCTCCTCTTACAATGGGTTGCATTGCACAGACGATGGTGCGTCGGCAGATAGCAGATACGAATTGCAAGACGGCGAAGGAACTCTTCATGGATAATGCTCGCAGCGTGCGGCAGGCGATCGATTCGGCGATCATGGGCGCGGGGCTGCGGTCGGACAGGACCGTTGACCCGGAGGTGGCGGCGATCATCACCGTCGAATCCGACCTGCGGTATTTCAAAGACACCGTGACGGCCGTGTTCCGGCAGACGGTGCTCCCGGGAACCGTCATCATCGCCGATTGCGCGGACCGCTCCGGCGTCGTCGACACGCGTCGCATCGCCGTGACGTCCGACGGCCTGCGCTTCGTGCCCATGTCGAAGTCGTCCGCGTCGGCGCAGCCGCCGGCGCCCGAGCTTCCCGAGTGCTCCCTTTCGCGGTCCCGTGCACGCGCCGTGCGCGACATCACCGTGCATATCGTGTCGGTGACGGGCGCCGCGAGCTTCACCGACGCCGTCGGCCGCGCCCTCGATCGCGTGCAGCTTCCGCTCGGCGCCCATCAGATGTGGCTTCTTCACGATGACTCCCGCCCCGCCGACGACACCTGCCTGGCGGAGCTTCTGCGCGTGCGCCGCAATACGCCGACCGTCTCCGTCATCGGCGCCAAGCAGCTGGACTGGGAGGGCACGGCCCTTCACAACGTGGGCTACTACATGGCCCCGCACCATCGCATCGCCAGCCTTGTGGTGGACGGCGAGCCCGACCAGGAGCAGTACGACGCGCGCCAGGACGTGTTCGCCGTCTCGCTGGCCGGCGCCCTCGTCTCAGACACCGAATGGGAGCGCGTCTCCGGCGGCGACCGCCACGTCGGCACCTTCGCCGACTCGCGCGACTTCTGCCGCAGGATCTGCCTGTCGCGCGGCCGCGTCATCGTGGCGCCGAACGCGCGCATCGCGCACCGCCGCGCCCGCTACGAGGGCGTGCGCACGGCGGCCGGCGCCCCCGTCGCCGACGGCACCACCGTCCCCACCTACTCCGCCGTGCGCCGCGCCCGTGACCTGTACCTGTACTCCGACATCTCCCGCCCGTGGTGGATCGTCGTCTGGCTGTGGCGCCTTCTCGTCGCACTCGTCCTGTTCGTGCGCCTGCTCGTCAACAAGCGCCCCTTCGCCGCCGCCTGCGAATTCATCGCCCCGTGGCGCAACCTCGTCGACGTCGGCTCCTTCTACGCCGTGCGCCGCAACGTCAGCGCCCAAAGCGTCATCTCCCAGCGCGACCTGAGCGTTCTCGCCGCCGACCGCGAGCAGCTCGAATCGTGGAACTCCCGCCGCCGCATCTTCGCCAGCGAGAAAACAACCGAACCCACCAACCAGCTCGTCGAGGATTACCTGCGCCAGCAGGCGCGCATCAAGCACCGCTGGGCCTTCGGCATGACGCTTGTCGCGCTCGTCGCCGGCATCGCCATCAACGGTCGCCTCTGGAGCGGCCTGTTCTCCGGCGCCCAGGTGGTTTCCGACACGCTCCTGCCCACCGGCACCGGCTACGCCGACCTCGCCCGCGCCGCCACAAGCACATGGAGCTTCGCCGGCGGCATGGGAACGAACGCCGCGCCGATGCCGTTCCTCCTTGTCCTGCTTGTGTTCTCCACCATCTGCCTGGGCCACGTCACCGCCGCCATCTGCGGCATCCTCCTGCTCGCCGCGCCGCTGTCCGCGCTCTCGTTCTGGGCCCTGACCGGCATCGTGACGCGCTCGAACCCCGTGCGCGTGCTCGCCGCCCTCTCCTGGGTGGCGCTCGGCGCCATGTCCGGCCTGTACGCCGACGCGAACCTGCCCATGCTCATCGTGTCGATCTTCCTGCCCGCCGGCATCGCCTTCGTTTTCAAGGCCGTCGGCATGTACCGCACCGAGGAGCGCGCGCAGGCCACGCCGTCCGCGCAGTCCGCCGCCTTCGCCGCGCTGTGCCTCGCCTTCGTCGTGGCTGCCGAACCGCAGTACGTGTTCGCGCTCGCGGTGTCGTTCGTGCTGTTCTTCGCGCTCGTGCGCTCCCACCGCAGCGTGCTGCTGCTCGTGCCGCTTCCCGCCGCGTTCGTCATCGCGCCGGCGCTCGCGCGCTCCGTGCTCGGCGTCGCCGACGGCAACTGGCGCCAGCTGTTCGGAGACATCATGCTGCCGACGGCGGCCGGCGAATCCTCCGGGTCGCTGCTGGGCGCCATGCTTCACGAATTCGGCTACGATGCCTCCGACGCGGTGTTGCCGCGCCTGGCGCTGTCGATGGGCCTGGCCGCGCTGCTCATCGTCACGATCCTCGCCATCGCCTCGCTGTGCCTGCCCTCCGTTCTGCGCATCTCGCGCATGATGTGGGTTATCGTCCTCAGCGGCATCGGCCTGGCCGTCGTCTCGCGCGCCGTGCTTATCGGCGTCGACGGCGCGGACGCCGTGCACGGCTCCGTGCTGCCCGGCCTGTTCCTCGCCGTCATGGGCCTTGTGATGTGCACGTGCATGCTCGCCGGAACCGCCGCCGAGCCCTTCGCCCGCTTCGTCAGCTCCGATGTCGAAAGCGTCAGGACCGCATCCGTCGTCGGGCGCGTGTTCCTGTGCGTGCTTCTCGCCCTGTGCACCGCCGCGTGGGGCGCCTCGGGCGCCGCGCTTATCTCCGGAGCGTCCGTGCGTGCCTCGGACGCCCAGCTGCCGATGGTCGTCACCGACTACCTGTCGCGCAGCCCCGAACACCGCGTGCTCACCGTGAAGGCCACGTCCGACACGTCGGTCGACTTCTCCATCATGCACACCTCGCGCGGCGACCTCGTCGACGAATCCGCCGCCGTCAACGTGCAGGAGGCGCTCCATGGCATGAACGACACCGACGCGCGCATCGCCTCCGACGTCTCGCAGCTGCTCGTCGGCTCGAACGCACAGGCCAGCTCCGACCTCGAAGGCCTGGGCTTCGGCGGCGTGTATGTGCTCGACGCCACCGGCGACAGCGGCCTTCAGTTTGTCTCGCACCTGCTGGCCAGCGGCAATACGCAGTCCGTCATCGACAAGGACGGCACCGCCTACGTGCGCTTCACCACCTACGCCGAGGAGGACCAGGGCGTCGATGCCTCCGCGCAGGACGCCGTCATGTCCAGCGGCTGGCGCAAGGCGTGGATCTGCAGCCTTGTTGCGATTCTCGTGATCTACTGCCTCGTGGCGCAGCCCTTCGGCCGCTCGCGCGAGGCGCAAGGAGGGGATATCAGTGAGTGAGCACCGCCGAGAAGGCCACTTCGACGATTCGAAATACGATTTCACCCAGACGATGCCCGCGATCGAAGGCGATTCCCTCGCCGACGCCCGCAAGGCGCGTCGTTCGCGCCGCATGCGCACGGCCACGAAGGCGACGCTCGCCGCGCTGAGCGCCATCGTGCTCGTGGGCGCCTCCGTGTACGGCGCCACGCTCGCCACGGCGCCCTCCGACGTGCAGGCGCAGTCCGGCGTGCATGTCGAGACCGTCGCGCGCAGCGAACTGCAATCGTATTGCCCCGAACGCATGCAGCTGGCCGACACCGCCGCCTACGGCGACAGCCAGTTCCAGGTCAGCGAGGGCAATATCTCCTCGCAGGCCGTGATCGCCGCGTCCGGCGATGTGCAGCTGGCCGCCGCCTCTTCTCTCGACGGCATCACCACCACGCCGCTGTCGGCCGGGGCGGGCGCCGGCGCGCTTCTCGTGAACTCGCAGGCCGTCGACTCGGCGTCGCTGCTGGGCGACGCGTTCCTGACCCAGGCCACCGACGGCACGGGCCTGTTCGGCACGAGCGCCTCGTGGGCCACCGAAGGCGACCTGCGCGGCGTGGCGGCCACGCAATGCGTCGCCACCGCCACGAAGCAGCGCGTCATCACGCCGTCCACCGGCTCGGGCTGGACCGAGCAGCTCGTGCTCGCCAACCCCGGCTCCATCGCCACCACCGTCACGCTTACCGCATGGGGCACATCGCGCGCCGGCTCGCTGAGCCTGGCCACCGCCGCCACCGTCACGGTGCCGGCCCGGGGCGAGACCACGGTGAGCCTCGGCGCGGCCGCCAACGGCGAGAACGCGCTCGTGGTCGACATCGACAGCCAGGCCATCCCCATCGCCGCCGTCGTGCGCTCCGTGTCGGCGGACGGCCTGACGCCGCGCGGCTCCGATTACGCCGTGGCCACGGCCGACGCCTCCACACAGCTGCTCATTCCTGACGTCGCCTCGCTCGGCGACGCGCAGGCCACGCTGTTCTCCGAATCCGACACGACGGCCACCCTCACATGGCTGACGAAGGACGGCGCGAGCGACGCCACCACCGTGAGCCTGACGGGGCAGCAGGTGAAGGTCGCCGACCTCGGCACCGTGCCCGATGGCGCGTATGCGTTGCGCGTCACGGCCGGCGAGGCGCTGAACGCACAGGTGGTGGGAACGAAAAGCGGCGACGGGCAGTCCGATTTCGCCATCAGCGATGCGGTGGAGACCTCGCATGTGACGGGTCTGGCGATTCCTTCGGATACGCGCGCCACGCTTGTGTTGTCGAACACGTCGTCGTCCGACCAGGTGGCTTCGCTGAGCTGCTACGATGCGAGCGGCGCGCCCCTGGCGACGCATCAGGTGACGGTTCCCGCGAACGGCGCGACGACGGTGGACATGTCGACGCTGGCCGGCGGGGCGGGGGAGAGCTCGGGCGACGGCACCTCTGCGTCCGGTGATGGTACCGCTGCCGATGGCACGGCCCAGAGTACGACGCCCACCGTGGGCGCCGTCATCGTGTCGGATTCCGCCGACGCCTCCCAGGCCTCCACGCCGCCTTCCGCACTCGGCGTGGCGGCGACGCTGACGCAGCCCGACGTCGATGCGGCGTCACTGCAGGGCATGTCCGTCATCGCCGGCACATCGCTCGAAGCGCCGTCCTATGACATCGAATCGGCGCGCGACCAGCGACTTGTGAGCTGACGACGCGAGCTGGCGGCCTGTGAGCCGAGCCTGCGCATTTTCCACGACCCGGACGGGCGGCTACATGCCCCAGTCCGGGTCGATGTCTTCGGGGTGCAGGCCGTTGAGATTGGCCAGCTGAAGCACGATTTCGTCGCGGATGAGGAACTCGAGGTCGATGCGGTCATGCGCCCTCGATTGAATCGGCATGCTGTACAGCACGATGCGCGCCGGCATGCCGTCCCGCGCGGGGAACGAGCGCGACAGCGGCACCGCGCGGTCCTCCCACTCCAGCGGATCGGACGGCGGCACGTCCTCGACCGCGCACTCCACATTGCACATGAGCTGTGGCCACGCCTGCTTCATGCGGCGCAGATACGAGACGGCCAGATCGTCGAAAATACCCGACTTCGTGCGGTAGCGCGGCATGCGCAGGCCGAACATCGGCTGGCGCTGCCCGCGTCCGTGGCGGTTGCGGTAGCAACGCCGCTCCCACGGCAGCGTGGAGCCCGGGCCGTAGGGTCGCGCAAAGCCGTAGGCGCGCTGCTGAGACGAGGATGCCGAAGCCGACGATTGCGAGGAAGCGGATGCCGGGGAATCCGACGATTCGGATGCCTGCACCCCCTGGGTCTGCCGGGGCGTATGGGGGCGATGCGGCCGTCCGTCCGACTGCCAGTCCGAGGGGCGCTGCATGTTCGAGGATGTCATGATTCACAGCGTACAACGTCGGCGCGTCCGGGCAAGGGCAATGCGCGGGATTTCCGCGTGACACCGTACAATTGCTATGACCGGGGCGCTGCGCGCACCGTCATGCCGCCGTGCCCCGCACGCACGGCCGTGGCGGGCCCGCACGCCGCCCTATCGTGGTGCATATCGTCAACCAAGCCGCCGTGCAGCGCACCTGACGCCGCGGCGGGGCAGCAAAGGAGGGTCCATGGGCGAGCTCACGCCGATGGCATGGGATGGAATCGACTACGGGGAGCTGGCCGCCCGCATCCGCGCCGTCGCCTTCGACCTCGACGGCACGCTGGCCCGCTCCAAGCAGCCCATGGCCCGGCCCATCGCCGGCGCCTTCGCCCGCCTCACGCATCTCATCCCCGTCGCCGTCATCTCCGGCGGGCGCTGGGAACTCGTCGACAGCCAGGTGCTCGCCATGGTGAGCGACGCCTCCGACCGCTCCAACCTCCACCTCATGCCCACGAGCGGCACGCAATACGTGCGTTGGGACGCCGCGGCCGGCAAATGGCACACGGTGTTCCGCCACGAGCTGACGCCCGCGCAGCGCGACGAGGCCATCGCCTCGCTCGAACGCCGCGCCCGCGAGCTCGGCAGCTGGGAGGAAAACACATGGGGCGAGCGCATCGAGGACCGCGGCAGCCAGATCACGTATTCCGCGCTCGGCCAGCAGGCGCCCGTCGACGCCAAGGAGGCGTGGGATCCGGACGGCAGCAAGCGCAAGGCGCTCGCGGAGGCCTGCCAGCGCGACCTGCCCGATCTCAGCGTGCGCGCCGGCGGCTCCACCAGCGTCGACATCTCCCTCAAGGGCATCGACAAGGCGTATGCCGTGCGCAAGCTCGCCTCGATCCTCGGCATCGAGGTGCCGCAGATCTGCTATATCGGCGACCGCATGGGCCCCGAGGGCAACGATTACCCGGCCGTGCAGGCGGGAACCGCGAGCATCCACGTGAACGGGCCGGAGGAAACGATCGAATGCATCGAGCGCCTTTGCGAGCATCTCGCGAAGTAGCGGATGTCCTGAAGCGGTTTTCCTGAAGCTGATTTTCAGCAGCGGATTTTGCCGAAGCAGCGAGGCGGCGGCAGGGCGCGGCGTCTTGTCGGCGCGGCGTGCGTTTGTGCGGCAGGGCGAACACCGCGAAGTTATCCACATTCTCCTGTCCGCCGGCGTGGCGCGCGCCCGATCCGATAGCCTCGGCACATGGGACGATTCATACGATTCTCCGTTTCCTCAGCCATCTCTTCCGCCATCTCCCGTCTGGCGGCGGGTGCCCGTCAGACGGCCGCCGTGGTGCGGGCGCTCGTGCATGAGGTCTCGCTGGTCCTTATGCCGCGCGGATGCGCCGGATGCGGGGCGGCCGACGAAGTGCTGTGCCCGGCGTGCACCGAGCGGTTCTCCGGACCGCAATGGCGGCCCCTTCCCGGATTGGCGACGGGACGCGTCTGGGCGTGCGCGCGGTACGAAGGGCCCGTGCGCACCGCAATCCTGAGCTGGAAGGACCACGGCGATGTGGAGGCCGACCGACCTCTGGCCCAGGCCATGCGATCCCTCGTGCGCTTCTGCTGCGAGGACCTGGCGCTTGATGCTTTTTGCAGCGCTGTGGTGGGCGATCCGACCACGGTGCTCGTCGTGCCCGCGCCATCCTCGGCGTCATCCATACGGCGGCGCGGACGTGTACAGGTCCAGCCCCTGGGGCAGGCCGTGGCTGACGAACTCCTGCGGATGGGCATCGATGCCGTCTATGCCCCGGCCCTTACCATGCGCGGCGTGACGAGGAAATCCGTTATGCGCTCCGGCATCCGCGACCGCGCCGCCCGCGTCCGGGACCGCATCGCTGCCCGGCCCGTGCGCGTCCGGCTGGCGGGCGCAGGGCGCGGGCGCGGTGGGGGAGCGGCGCGCCCGTGCGAGATAACGATCGAGGGGCGCCCCGTGCTGCTCGTCGACGATATCGTGACCACGGGCGCGACGCTCGGCGAATGCGCCCGCGCCATCCGAGCCGCCGGCGGGATTCCCGTCGCCGGCCTCGCCCTTGCCCTCGTGCCCCGTCGTGGCCTGGACGAGGACGTCTGACGCCGCCAGTCAGGTTACGGACGGGCGGATTCCGGGTACCCGCACCGGGCAGACTGCATCGGCCAGACTGCATCGGCCAGACTGCACCGGGCAGACTGCATCGGCCTGCCTGGCTCCGGCAGTCAGGCGCGGACAACGGCCATCTCATCCCAACGCGTTGTACACCGGCGCGACATCATGGTCCGCTTCATGGTCCATGACGCTCCCGTGTCATCGTTCCACCGCCCCGTGCCGCGGATTCCGCTGTAGCCGATGCCGACGCGCGCAGGACCGAACTTATGCGTGATGCGTTCCAGCGTATCCCCGAGCCCCGTATCGCGCGTCGCCTCGAAACCCTCGAGCGGCTGGTACGCCTCGGCATCGCATAGGTCGCACAGCATGACGCCCGCCCGCACGTATCTCTCGCCGGGGATCATGCGCCCGCGCACGGCCTGGCAGGCGGCTTTGCAGATAACCACCGGGTCGTCCGACGGATTGTCCAGATGGCACAGGCCGGAGATATGCGTGCGCCCGGTGCCGTCCTCGTTCGCCGGCCCCGTGCCGCAGAACACGACCACCGTCGAGCACAGGCTGCCCTGACGTGTGAGACGCCGCACGGCCTTCTGCGCATACACCTCCAGCGCTTGGCGCATCGTGGCCTCGTCGGCAACGGGGTGGGAGAACATGCGCGAGCACATGATCTGCGTCGTGCGCGTGCCATTGAGCGCACTGTTCTCGTCCTCGATGCACGGGATGCCGCGCAGTTCGAGAACCGTGCGCTCGAGCCGCACCGAATACCGCCTCTGGATGGCCGCCGGGTCGCAGTCGCGCAGATCGGCCGCCGTCAGGATGCCGCGGCTCATAAGGCGCGGGGCCAGACGCCGGCCCACGCCCCAGATATCGGCCACCTCCACGTCGCGCAGCGGGTCATGGCCCGCACGGTGCACGAGGTCGTCCCATGAGTCGACGCCATGGCGGGCGTCGTGCTTCTTGACCCAGTGGTTCGTGATCTTGGCCAGCGTTTTCGTGGGGGCGATGCCGACCGACACCGGCACGCTCACGCCGTGCAGCACGGCCGAGCGCATGGCGAGGCAGCGGTTAGTGAGCGCGACGTCGACGGGGGAGCGCGTTACGAGGAAGCATTCGTCGATCGAATAGATCTCCTGATGGGCGAAGAACCCAGACATCACCGACATCATGCGCGCCGACAGACTGGCGTACAGCTCGTAGTTCGAGCTGCGCGCCACCACGCCGTCGCGCTCGGCGCGGTCGCGGATCTTGAACCACGGGATGCCCTCGGGAATGCCCAGGGCCTTCGCCTGCGCGCTGCGCGCCACCACGCAGCCGTCGTTATTCGACAGCACCACCACGGGCCGGCCCTCAAGCGAAGGGTCGAAAACACATTCGCAGGACGCGAAGAAGCTATTCGCATCGGCGAGGATGAAGGTCGGGGCGCTCATGGCATGTCCCTTCCCGGCGACTGTGCTTGTGCCCGCGCTTGCCTTCGTGTCCGCGGCGCCCGTGCCTGTGAGGTCTGTGTCTGCGTTCGTGACGCCTGTGTCTGTGTGCGCGCCTGCGCCGGTGAATCCGTGCCCGCCACCGCGGGACGCCCGTACTGCGCGCGGCTGCACTGCCAGTGGTAGTTCCCGATGACGACGCCCCACACCATCATGTCGTCTCCCGGATCCAGCCGGATATCCGGGTAGGCGGCGTTTTCCGGATGCAGGAACAGCCCTCCCTGCCTGTCCTGCGCCAGACGCTTAACCGTCAGCTCCCCGTCGACGGCCGCGATGACGATGTCATCGGGCCGCGGACGCAGTGACCGGTCGACGATGAGGATGTCGCCGTCGAAGATGCCGGCTCCCTCCATCGAGTCGCCGGCCACGCTGACGACGAATGTGGTGTCGGGGTGGATGATGAGGTTCTCGTCCAGCGAGAAATCACCCGTGAAATAGTCCTGCGCCACGGACGGAAAACCCGCATGGACCGCCTCGAGCGCCGCCGGCACCGGGTGCGGCGACACATCCAGCGGCCGTGGTGCGCTGACGATGCCATATCCAGCCATGGCCCCTCCTTTCGAACGTATGTATCAGTATAGAACACACGTTCGAAATAGGTGGCCACTATCGTAAAAACGGCGGAACGACGCGCCTCGCTCAGCGTGTCGCGCCCTCCGCGCTGCCATCGGTCGCACCCTCCGCGTCATCGTGGTGGTGCTTCGGCAGCGTGATCTCGAAATCGGCGCCGCGCGGATCGTCGACCACGCGCACGGAACCGCCGTGCAGCTGCGCCGCCCACCTCGCGATCGGCAGGCCCAGGCCCGTGCCGCCGGACTCGGTGCCCGGATGCCCTCCCTTGCCCTTGACGTAGCGGCGGAAGATATCGCCGCGCGCCGACACGGGGATCTGCGAGCCGTAGTTGATGACGTTCACCACCACCGTGTCATGCGGCTTGTCGACGCGCGCCTTGATAAGCACCTCGCTGCCGTCCGCCGAATGCTTGAGCGCGTTCGAGATAATGTTCGTGAAAAGCTGGCGCAGACGGTCGGGGTCGCCCTCCATCTCGATGTCGTCGGGAACGGTCATCGAGATGGTGTGGTTATGCCCTCCGTCGGCGATTTCGAGCGGCTCCGTCGTCTCCTCGATGAAATCCTTCAGGTTGAACGTCGTGATCTCGAGGCTCGCCGCGCCGGCCTCCATGCGCGAGAGATCGAGCAGGAAGGCGATGAGATCGCCCAGGCGCTGCGTTTGCGTGAGGATGCTTTCCAGATTCGCCTCGTTCGGCTCGATGATGCCGTCCGCCATGTTCTCGACCTGCGCCTGGAGCGCGGAGACGGGGGTGCGCAGCTCATGGCTCACGTTCGCGATGAGGTCACGGCGCATCGTGTCGGAATGTTCCAGCTCCTCGGCCATGAGGTTGAAGGCGCGCGCCAGCTGGCCTATCTCGTCGCGGCTCTGCGTTGCGCCGTGCACGCGCACCTGGTAGTCGCCGTCCGAGACGGCCTCGGCCGCGTCGCGGATCTCGCGCAGCTGCGCCGTCAGGCCGCGGGAAAAGGCGTAGGTGATGGCCAGCGCCACCACCATCGTGATGGGGAAGGCGAACCATTCGCTCAGCCCGCATTTGAGCATGATCCACGACATGATGAAGACGATGATCGTGTCGATGATGATGAGGACGCTGAGCTCCACCTTCAGAGACGACAGCGTTCCGATGAGAACGGCGTGCTGGGCGCCGCGGCGACTGATATTCGACGCGGACGATGCCGTGCGCATGCGCGCGCCGCGTGTTTTCCTCTGCATTCGGTTTCCTCCCATGGCCGTCGGGCCCTCGGCCGCATTCGGCCGTCGTTCACATGGTATCGCGTCGGCGGCGGGGTACGAAAAAGGCGCTCCGACGGGGGAGCGCCTTGGCGTTTGTCTACTTTGCGGAGGGACGTGCGGGGGCACCCTCCGGCGGTTCGAAGGCGTAGCCGACGCCGTGCACGGTGCGGATCATCTCCGGGCCGAGCTTGTGGCGCAGCGCCTTGACATGCGAGTCCACCGTGCGCGTGCCCGAGGCGTCGACCCAGTCCCACACCTCTTCGAGCAGCGTCTCGCGGCTCAGCACCGTCTTGGGCTTGCGTGCGAGCGTGGCCAGAAGGTCGAACTCGGTGGGGGTCAGATGCACCTCCTCGCCGTGCAGCGTCACGATGCGCTGCGTGGGGTCGATGACGAGGTCGCCGTAGTCAAGGACCTTCTCGTTCTCCGAGTTCTTCGCGATGATCTTCGCACGCTCCACGCGGCGCAGAAGCGCCTTGCAGCGCGCGATGAGCTCGCGCATGGAGAACGGCTTGGTCATGTAGTCGTCCGCTCCCGCGCCCAGGCCGATGACCTTGTCGGATTCGTCGTCGCGGGCCGTCAGGATGAGGACGGGCACCGGGCGCGCGGCCGTGATGCGTCGCGTCGCCTCGAGTCCATCCATGACGGGGAGCATGATGTCCATGATCACCAGATCCGGCTTGATCTGGGCGGCCGTCTGCACGGCGCTCTGACCGTCGGCGCATACGCGTGCGGTCCAGCCTTCCGCGGCCAGTCGCTGGGCGATGGCCGTGGCGAGCGTCGGTTCGTCCTCCACCACGAGAACCGTGTAATTCTCTTGCCCGGCAGTAGTGCTCATAAATGTCGTCTTTCTATTTCAGGGCGGTGGCTTTCGCCGACCGCCCTGAAATCCTCATGAAGTCATAAGACCGCGAATGCCGTGCCGCGGGCGGGCGAATGCGATGCGATGTGCATATCGCCCATCGTGTCAATCCGCCGAATGGCGAATCGTCAATCGTCTCGCCGAATCGTCAATCGTCGGATTTTCCGACCGCCCGCGGCAGGAACTCAGTCTTCCACCGGCTTCAAGAATATCGCACCGAGTGCGGGAACGGTAACCTTCGTGGAGAACGGACGCGAATGGTATTCGCCTGCGTTCGCCTCGATGTCATCGTTGTGAATGTTGGACCCGCCGTAGGCGAGGTCGTCGGTGGTGAGGATCTCCTTCCACTTGCCGCCGCGGGGCAGCGGCACCTGGTAGTCGCTCCAGGCGGTGCCGGAGAAGTTCACGACCACGACGAGCGGGTTGCCGGCCTTGTCGAGGCGCATGTAGCTCAGCGTGTTGTGGTCGGCGTCGTCCGAGGTCAGCCACTGGAAGCCGGCCGGGTCGTTGTCAAGCTCCCACAGCGCCGGGTTCTCGCGGTAGACGCGGTTGAGGTCGCGCACGAGACGCTGCACGCCCTGGTGGTCCTGCCAGTTGAGGGAATCCCAGTCGATGCTCCAGTTCTCGTTCCACTCGCCGAACTGCGCCAGCTCGTTGCCCATGAAGGAGAGCTTCTTGCCCGGATGCGTCCACTGGTAGGCGAACAGCGCGCGCACGCCGGCAAAGCGCTGCCAGTCGTTGCCCGGCATGCGGCCGATGAGGGAGCCCTTGCCGTGCACCACCTCGTCATGCGAGATCGGGAGCACGTAATGCTCGGAGTAGGCGTACACCATCGAGAACGTGATCTCGTCGTGGTGCCACTTGCGGTCGATCGGCGGGTACTGCAGGTACTGCAGCGTATCGTGCATCCAGCCCATGTTCCACTTCAGGCCGAAGCCCAGGCCGTTCGCGCTCGTCGGGGCGGTGACGCCCGGCCACGCGGTGGACTCCTCGGCGATCATCATGATGCCGGGGTAGTTGAGGTAGCACGTGCCCGTGGCCTCCTTGAGGAACTCGATGGCCTCGAGGTTCTCGCGGCCGCCGTAGATGTTCGGGCGCCACTGGCCGGGCTCGCGGCTGTAGTCGAGGTACAGCATGGACGACACGGCGTCGACGCGCAGGCCGTCCACATGGTACTCGTCGAGCCAGTAGCAGGCGTTCGCCACGAGGAAGTTGCGCACCTCGTTGCGGCCGAAGTTGAACACATAGGTGCCCCAGTCGGGATGTTCGCCGCGCAGCGGGTCCGGATCTTCGTACAGCGGGGTGCCGTCGAAGCGGCCGAGGGCGAAATCGTCCTTCGGGAAATGGGCGGGGACCCAGTCCATGATGACGCCGATGCCGGCCTTGTGGAAGCGGTCGACCATGTACTTGAAGTCGTCGACGTCGCCGAAGCGGGAGTCGGGGGCGTAGTAGCCGGTCACCTGATAGCCCCAGGATCCGGCGAAGGGGTGCTCGGCGAGCGGCAGGAACTCGACGTGGGTGAAGCCCATGTCTTTGACGTAGCGCACCAGTTCGTCGGCGAGCTGGCGGTAGGTGTATCCCTGCTTCCACGATCCGGCGTGGACCTCGTAGATGCTCAGCGGACCGGTGTGGGGGTTGGTGGTGGAGCGACGCTGCATCCACTCCTCGTCCTGCCACTGGTAGTGCGAGTCCGACACGATCGACGCGGTCTCCGGCGGGATCTGGTGATGGCGCTCGTACGGGTCGGCCTTCTGCTTCCACTCGTTGTTCGCGTTGAGCAGCTCGAACTTGTAGCGGTCGCCGCCCTTGAGGCCCGGGATGAAGATCTCCCAGATGCCGGAGTTGCCCAGTTCGCGCATGGCGTGGGTGCGTCCGCTCCATCCGTTGAAGTCTCCGACAACCCTCACGCAGTGTGCGTTCGGGGCCCAGACCACGAACGAGACGCCCGTGATCGAATCGGCGGACGAGCCGTCGGGGGAGCCCATCGGATCGATGTAGGTGCGCACATGCGCGCCCATGACCTCCCACAGGCGGTAGTGGCGGCCTTCGCCGAACAGGTACATGTCGACGTCACCCACGGTGGGCAGGTAACGGTAGGGATCGTCGAGAACCGTCTCGGACCCGTCCTCGTACGTCGCGTGAATGCGATAGTCGGGGACCGAGTGGGAGCCGTCCTTGGCGGAGGCTGCGGGGACGACGGCCACGAACACGCCGTTCCACTCATGCTTCGCCTCGTATTCCACACCATCGACCGTCACAATCGTGACTTCCTTCGCCATGGGGCGCAGGACGCGGACCGTGGCGTAGCGGTCGTTCGGCGCCGGGTTGAGGTGGGCGCCGAGAATCTGGTGCGGGTCGTAATAGACGCCGTTGCTGACACGGTCGAGTGCGTCGTGGTCGACTTCGATCGGTGTCGCATCTGTGATTACTGTCTTCTCCATATCACGAAGTTTACGAGACACTTTGAGCAAATTGCAACGTGAAACGCTGCCGATGCCGGAAATTGGCCCCATATTTGGACGGAGTCATCCTTTGTTCTGGCGATTCGCGGCGGTGCGGGAGGGGTGGGGTGGGTTTTGGGAGGGGGTGGCGTTCGGCGGGTGTGGTGGCACCCGCTTAAGACGATTTTGGGGTGTTTTTGCTTCGGTGGGGTGGCGGAATGGCGCTAGGCGGGTGTGGCGGCACCCACTTTGGGCGGTTTGAGCGGGTTCGGGGCGTTTGGCGGGCTGGTTTTGGCGTTAAGTGGGTGTGGTGGCGCCCACTTTAGACGATTTCGGGCGGTTGGGAACGGTTGTGGGGCTTGGAATGGCGTTGGGCGGGCGTGGCGGCACCCACTTTAGACGATTTGGGGCTGGTCCTGGGTGCATGGGGGCTGGAATCGTGTTACGCATGCGCGTCGTCGTTCGTTTCGTTCGCTCTGGGAGTATTCGCCGGCAGGTCGAGGGGGCATGGCATACTATGACAAATCGGGCGACTCTGGAGGAATGCATTCATGGCTTATCATATCGGCGATACGGTTGTTTATCCCCGCCACGGCGCGGCGCGAGTGGAGGATATCCAGGACCGCAAGACGCCGGACGGCCAGACCCACACGTATCTCAAGCTCGACGTGCTCTCGACCGACGGACTCGTTATTTTCGTCCCGGAGGAAAACGTCGAAAGCATCGGCGTGCGTGACATCGTCGACGGCAATGACGTGGGCAAGGTCTTCGAGATCCTGCGTACCCCGGTCGAGGAGGAGAAGACGAACTGGTCGCGGCGCTACAAGCTCAACCAGGAGCGCATCTCCTCGGGCGACCTGCCGCAGATCGCGCATGTGGTGCGCGACCTGTCGCAGCGCGATGACGACGATCACGGCCTGTCCGCCGGCGAGAAGCGCATGCTGAGCAAGGCGCGCAAGGTGCTCACGGCAGAGATCTCGCTCTCGGAGAAGCTCTCCGAGGAGGAGACGCAGCGCCTGCTCGACGTCAACCTTGGCTTCGCCGACCCGCAGCCGGGCGACGAGAAGCATCACACGAAGGCTCCGGACGAGCCGGCGAGCGAAACGCTTGCGCGCATCGAGGCCCAGAACGCGAAGACCAAGAAGCGCACGACGAAGAAGAAATGAACGACGATTCCATGATCGGCGGGCCGGCTGCGGCCGGCGGCGCCGAGTTTCCGGCGATGCGCATCGGACAAGGCTTCGATGCGCATCGCTTTTGCATACGCGCTCATGGCGCCGATTGCAGCGCCGCTCGCGGTGAGGCCACGGACGTTGCGCCCGGCGAGCGCGCCTTTCATGAGGATGCGCTCCGCGAGGAAGCGCCGCAGCGCGAGTTGTGGCTCGCCTGCATACGATGGACCGATGACGAGGCCCGCGGAGTGGCCGGATTCGAGGGGGATTCCGATGGCGACGTGGCGGCCCACGCCCTGATCGACGCCATGCTGTCGGCATGCGACATGGGGGATATCGGATCGTTTTTCGGCGTCGGCGCATCCAGCCGTGGGGCCGGGCTCCATGGCGCGCCCATGCTGCGGGAGGTGGCCGCCGCCTGCTCACGGAAGGGGTGGCGTTTCGCGAACGGCTGCGTGACCATCGTGGGAAACGAACCGCATGTGTCGCGCCATCGCGATGATGCGGCGCGCGCGATGTCCGCCGCCGCCGGCTTCCCCGTGCGCCTCACCGCCACCACTAGCGACGGCATGGGGTTCACGGGGCGCGGCGAGGGCGCGGCCGCCCTGGCCAGCGTCCTCGCATACCGCGCCTAGCGCCCGCGTACACCCCGGGCGCGCCTACCGCTGCGTCCGCCGCCTACCGCTGCGTCCGCCCGGTCGCGATCCGCGCCACGAGCCACAGCACGGTGCTGATCGCGACGATGACGAAGCTCGGCGGGAACGGGAACATGGCGGCGAGCACAAGCCCGCCCCAGATGCTCGCCAGGCACAGCACGCCCGACAGCAGCATCGCGGACATGGGGGAGCGCGTGAGCATGATGGCGGTGGCCGACGGCGTGACGACCAACGCAAACACGAGCAGTGTGCCCACGGCGGGCGCCGCCACGGTGATGACACCGGCCATCAGCGCCATGTACAGCATGCCCATGAGCCCGACCGGCACGCCCTTGGCGCGCGCTACCTGCTCGTTGAGGGAGCTGAACAGCAGCGGACGGTAGATGACGGCGAGCACCAGGAGCAGCACCGCGTCGAACGCGGCGAATCCGATGAGCTGCTCGTGCGAGATGGTCAGGATCGAGCCAAAGAGAATCGACTGCATCTGCTTGGTGGCGGCCGACGACATGCGTGCGAAGAACATGCCCAGGCCGGTGGCGAAGGCCAGTACGGTGCCGGTGGCGATTTCGCGCTGCGATGCGCGCTTGCCGAGCGCGCCGATGATCAGCGCGCCGATCAGCGAGAACAGTCCCATGCCCCAGGAGACGGGCAGTCCGAGCAGCACGGCGCCGGTCGCGCCCGGCAGTCCGATGTCGGCGAGCGCGTGGGCGGCGAACGACGAATGCCGGGTGATGGTGAAGTAGCCCATGGCGCCGGCCGCGATGGCGATGAGCAGTCCGGCGACCAGTGCGTTCGACATGAACGAGCCCGTGAGCAGGCCCCACCAATCGTTGTTGAATGTGAAATTCATCATGCCTGCCTTTCCTCGCGCGCCGCGCTGTCCGCGCGATCCGTCCCGTTGCCGTCCCGGTAGTGCCGGCGGAAGAAGCTCGCCGCCTCGTCCGCCGCCAGCGTGCCGGTCCCATGCCCTTCGGGTTCGACGGCCGGGTTCGGCGTGACGAACATGTCGCCCTGCGGCGTCGTCACGATTTCGATGCGCGTGCCGTACAGATGCGTGAGCAGGTCGGAATCGAGCACGTCGGACATGCCCGAGTAGTGGGGGTGCCCGTCGAGCAGGTACACCGCTCCGGTGAGGATCGGCAGCAGCATGTTGAGGTCGTGCGACACGATCTGGATGGTCATGCCCCACTCGCGGTTAAGCCGCGCGAACAGCTCGACCATCGCGTTCTGGCTGGCCAGGTCGAGGTTGGCGAGAGGCTCGTCGAGAAGCAGCAGCTCGGGATGCCCGACGAGCGCCTGCGCGATGGCCGCGCGCTGGCGCAGGCCGCCCGACAGCTCGCTCAGACGCATGCGCTCCTTGCCGGCAAGGCCGACGAATTCGATGGCCTCGGCCGCGTCGGCGCGCTGCTCGCGCGTCACACGGCGCAAGCCGAAGCGCGTGCCCGTCATGCCGAGGAGCACGGACTGGCCCACCGTCACGTTCGAATCGAGGTCGTCCATGTAGTTCTGCGGCACATAGCCGATGCGCCGGTTGTTGGCGCCGGCCGGCGCGCCGAGCACGCGCACGCTGCCGCGCGACAGCTCGAGCAGGCCGAGTTCGACGTCGATAAGCGTGGTTTTGCCCGCGCCGTTGGCTCCCACGATGGCCGTGACGGTTCCGCGCGGGATGGTGAAGGTGCCGTTCGACCAGATGACATGCCCGCCGCGCTCCACCGTGGCGTCGCGCAGTTCGATGCACGGGCGTGTGTCGGTTTTCTCGACGATGGCGTCGGCATTCTTTACGATGGCTCCGCCTTTGCGCGCGGCGCCTGGTGCGTTGTGTGCTGTCATTCTCCGGTTCCTCCGATGGCCGGGCGCGCGTCGTGCGGAATGCGACGGCGTGCGTCTGTCTATTGAGAAACATTCTCAACTGACCCATGGACGTTCGGGCGGAGGTGCGATGAGGCGGGGATGGGAGGGGCAGAGGCAGGGACGGGGAGGCAGGGTCGGGAGGCGCGGAAAACAAACGGCGCCACGATGGTTCCTGCCATCGTGGCGCCGCGGAAAGATGCCAGCGCAATCGTCGTATCAGTTCGACGCGCTCGCGGATGCCGAATCGCTACCGTCGCCCGCGCTTGCCGACGCCGAACCCGACGCCGACCCGCTCGCGCTCGCCGACGCCGACGCATTCGCCGCCTTCTGGGCGGCGTCCAGCGCGTCGGATACATCGTCCACATACTGCGAAAGCCACTTATGCAGCGAGTTCTGCGCCGGGGGCATCGTCTCGGTCAGCGCCAGCACCTGCATGCCCTGCACCGTGCCGGCCGCCGCCAGGACCGTGTCGGTCGCGCTTGTCGGGCGCTGCGTATCGTTGAGCAGCAGGCGCGCGGACCCCGTCGTCACCGCCTTGGTCATGGCCGTCACCTGGTTCTCGTCCGGCGTCTGGCCCTTGGTCATGGACTTCGACCAGTCGTCCGGCGTGTCATCGGTCATGCCCGTCTCGGCGAGCAGGTAGTAGGCCGCGGGCGCAGTGGCGAGGTAGTGCGCGTCCTTGTGCTGTGACTTGAGGTCGTCAATCTTGGTGTCGAGCTCGTCCTCGGCGGCTTTCCACTCGTCGAGGTTCTTCTGGAAGATGTCGCTGGAATCCGGCGCCGCCTTCATCAGCGCGTCGGCCACGGCGTCGGCCACTCCGCGGCGCGTGTCGGACGACATCCACAGGAACGGGTTGTCGCCGTCGGTGGCGCCGACCGTGGAGGCGGCGTTGATGACGGTCTGGTCGCGCGTCGTCTGGTCGGAGGCCCAGGTGTCGTAGCCCGCGCCGTCCACGATCACGATCTGCGCGTCGGCGATCTGCGCCTTCTGGTCGGCGGTGGGCGCGAAGGAGGTCATGTCGGTGTCGGAGGAGTCCACGATGGACGTGACCTTCACCTCGTCGCCGCCAATGCTCTCGGCGATTGACCCCCACGTGTTCTCGGCGGCCACCACGGGGATGGGGCCGGACGGGGTGGCCGCGGACTGCTCGGATGACGATGCCCCGCCGGATGCGGTGCCGGACGCGGGGCCGCATCCCGTGAGTGCGGCGGACAGGAGGACCGCGCAGCTGCACGCGGCGGCGATCCGGGACAAAGCGCTGGACAATGACATGCCTCTCCTCTTTCCGTTGGGAAGCCCTCCGCCGGACGATTCGTTGAATCCGCGGATCTTCCGGCGAAGCATGGGGAAATCGTCGGAAAGCCGCGCCGTGCGCACGCCTTCCCGGTGTGGTTGCTTCCCCAACCTGTTCTCAGGGTAGCCTAAAATGCGGAAAAGCATGCGGATTGCCGACGCTCGGGCGCGATTATGCGGGCCCGGGCGCCGTTCCCCCGGCCGTTCGCACGCCCGACATGGCTTATGCATGGCCACGCGTATACGGCATGACGTATACGGCCATACGGCAACAACACGGCAAGGAGATACATGGCGCTGGTACTCGACGGCAAGGCCGCTGCAGCACAGATCAAGAAGGACCTGGCGGCGCGCGTCGCCAGGCTGCGCGAGGTGGGCCACCCGGTCGGCCTCGGCACGCTTCTGGTGGGGGATGACGCGGGATCGGCCAAGTATGTGGCCGGCAAGCACCGCGACTGCGCCGAGGTCGGCATCGAATCCATCCGCGAGGACCTTCCCGGCGACGCATCCTTCGACGATATCGCCGCCGCCGTCCGCCGCCTCAACGAGAACCCCGCCTGCACCGGATACATCGTGCAGCTGCCGCTTCCCGACGGCATCGACTCCACGCGAATCGTGGAGATGGTCGACCCCGCCAAGGACGCCGACGGCATGCACCCGTACAACCTCGGCCAGATGGTGCTGCACACGAACGGCGACTCGCGCTACCCGCTGCCATGCACGCCGCGCGGCGTCATCGACCTCATGGAACGCAACGGCATCGGCCTCGACGGCAGGAACGTCGTCGTGCTCGGCCGCGGCGTCACCATCGGCCGCACCATCGGCCTGCTGCTGACCAACCGCGGCGTCGACGCCACCGTCACGCTGTGCCACACGCATACGCGCGGCCTGCACGACATCATGCGCCGCGCGGACGTCATCGTGGCTGCGATGGGGCAGGCGCATTTCGTCAAGCCGGAGGACGTCAATCCCGGCGCCGTGCTCATGGACGTCGGCGTGTCGCGGGTGTATGACGAGCAGGCCGGACGTTGGCGCGTGCTCGGCGACGTGGACCCCGCCTGTCATGACGTGTGCGCCGCGTATTCGCCGAATCCGGGCGGCGTGGGGCCCATGACGCGTGCCATGCTGCTGAGCAACGTGGTGGAGATGGCGGAGCGCCGCGCAGGTATTGTTTTTGGCGATGCCGGGGAGTAGGATATTGCTCTGTGTGCGTGGCGCAAGCCGCGTGCCACAGCCGCCCGAGTCAGGGAACCGTTCCGCAGTCGTTCGCGCGATGGCGACGGTTTGCGTGAGCCCGCGGTCGAATAACTGAAAAACGATTGTATTGTCCACCCAACTATCAGAAACAACCAACCATATGGCAGAAAACACGAACGAGGTCCCGCAGGTTGCCATCAACGATATCGGCTCTGTGGATGACTTCATCAAGGCAGTCGACGCCACCATCAAGAACTTCGACGATGGTGATCTGGTCGAGGGCACTGTTGTCAAGATCGATCACGACGAAGTCCTTCTGGATATCGGCTACAAGACCGAAGGTGTGATTCCTTCGCGCGAACTTTCCATCAAGAAGGATGTCGATCCCGATGATGTCGTTAAGGTTGGCGACACCGTCGAGGCCCTTGTCATCACCAAGGAAGACAAGGAAGGACGCCTCATCCTCTCCAAGAAGCGTGCGCAGTACGAGCGCGCCTGGGGCGAGGTCGAGAAGATCAAGGAAGCGGACGGCGTCGTCGAAGGCACCGTCATCGAGGCTGTCAAGGGCGGCCTCATCGTCGACATCGGTCTGCGCGGCTTCCTGCCCGCCTCCCTCGTCGAGATGCGCCGCGTGCGCGACCTCCAGCCGTACATCGGCCAGAAGATCAAGGCCAAGATCCTCGAGCTCGACAAGAACCGCAACAACGTGGTCCTCTCCCGTCGCCAGTACCTCGAGGAGACCCAGTCCGAGGTGCGCGAGACCTTCCTCTCGCAGCTCAAGAAGGGCCAGATCCGCGAGGGCGTCATCAGCTCCATCGTCAACTTCGGTGCGTTCGTCGATCTCGGCGGCGTGGACGGTCTCATCCACGTGTCCGAGCTCTCCTGGAAGCACATCGATCACCCGTCCGAGGTCGTCAAGGTCGGCGACAAGGTCACCGTCGAGGTTCTCGACGTGGATCTCGAGCGCGAGCGCATCTCCCTGTCGCTCAAGGCGACGCAGGAGGATCCGTGGCGCCGCTTCGCCCGCACCCACGTTCCCGGCCAGATCGTCAAGGGCAAGGTCACCAAGATCGTGCAGTTCGGCGTGTTCATCTCCGTCGACGACGGCATCGAGGGCCTGGTCCACATCTCCGAGCTCGCCAACCGTCACGTGGAGAACCCCGAGACCGTTGTCAAGCCGGGCGAAGAGGTGTTCGTCAAGGTGATCGACGTCGATCTCGACCGTCGCCGCATCTCCCTGTCTCTCAAGCAGGCCAACGATTCCGTGGATCCGAACTCCGAGGACTTCGATCCGGCTGTCTACGGCATGCCGGCCGAGTACGACGAGAACGGCAACTACAAGTACCCGGAGGGCTTCGACCCGGAGACCAACGAGTGGATGGAAGGCTACGAGAAGCAGCGCGAGGAGTGGGAGTCTCAGTACGCGGCCGCTCACGAGCTGTGGGAGGAGCACAAGGCGTTCGTCGCCAAGGAGCTCGCCAACGCCGACGCTTCCGCCGCCGCCGATGGCCAGACCGAATCCCGCCGTTCCCGCGAGGCCGAGGAAGAGCCGACCAACTACTCTTCTCCGGCGTCCGGCGAAGGCACGCTTGCGTCCGATGACAAGCTCGCCGCCCTGCGCGATGAGCTGCTGCACCAGTCCAAGTAAGACCTTTCTGGTTCTGTTCCGCGGGGAGTCCCGAGCGAGACGCTCCGCGGTTTCGACCCGGTTTCGCGCCGGGTTCGCGGATAACATCGCTTAAGCCCAGGGGCCCGGTTTTCCGGGCCCCTGTTTTGTGTTGTGGGGGTGGGGCGGCGCGGTGCTGCGGGCGGTGCTGCGCTGTGGCGGCCGGAGAAATCGTTGTTCGTGGTGAGGATTCTTCGCCATGAGGGTTGTTTTTCTGTACGATTGCCTTGTCGCCGGGGCTGTTGGGCGTTCGTGGTGAGGATTCTTCGCCATGAGGGTTGTTTTTCTGTACGATTGCCTTGTCGCCGGGGCTGTTGGGCGTTCGTGGTGAGGATTCTTCGCCATGAGGGTTGTTTTTCTCTACGATTGCCCGTTCGCCAGGCCATCTGGCTGTTCGTGGTGAGGATTCTTCGCCATGAAGCTCCGACGCGCGCCTCATCCGCGGGCAGAGGCCGTGGGATGATGGACGCATGGAACGAACGCGGGAAAATCGTGGAGACAACGCAAGCCCTGGCACCAACCTCAGCCCAAGCCTCGGCCCTGACGCCGGACGCGCGCCGGATATGCGCGTCGGCCTCACGGGCGGCATCGGGGCGGGCAAGAGCACGGTTTCCGCGCGCCTCGCACACCTAGGCGCGCGCATCATCGACTATGACGCCATCTCGCACGCGCTCACGCGCCCGGGCGGCGTGGCCATCGCGCCGATTCGCGAGCAGTTCGGCCCGCACGCCATCGCGGACGACGGGTCGCTCGACCGCCCGTGGGTCGCCTCGCAGATCTTCGGCACCGACCCAGCGCATACGGCGAACCGCGGGCGGCTCAACGCCATCATCCACCCGCTCGTCTACGCGCAGGCCGCGCGGCAGGAGGCGGGTGGCGGCATCGTGGTGCATGACATTCCGCTGCTCACCGAAGTGCTCGGCGGCATCCCGTTCACGTTCCGCCACATCATCACGGTGGAGGCGCCGGACGGCCTGCGCGTGGAGCGGCTTATGAAGACGCGCGGCATGAGCGAGACCGAGGCCCGCGCGCGCATGGCGTCGCAGACCGATGACGAGGCGCGGCGGCGGGCGGCGGATATCACAATTCCCAACGATTCCGACCTCGTGTCGCTGTACCGCGCGGTGGATGAGGTGTGGTCGCGCCTGTGCACGGAGTGCGAGGGGAACGGCGGGCGAAAGCGGTAGGCGAGGGGCGCGGCGATAGGCGGCGGCCGCGCGAAAGTCTGACGATTGACGATTCGCCCGGCGCGTTCAGCCTTGTGCTAAAGACGAGCCGCGGATATCGTCGCGGTGAGACAATGCGATGAGATACGGACGCGGTGCGAACGGCGGTGCCATCGTAGGGTTTCGGGCAGCGCGACCCGCCACGCCGCCAGCGCCACGCGCCGCCGCGCACACATACTCGAATCGAGGAGCCATGGGATTCAGCATCGAACGCACGAACAAGCCGTTCGTCGTCAAGTCGCCGTACAAGCCGGCAGGCGACCAGCCCAAGGCCATCGCGGAACTCGCCGAACGCATCGAGAACGGGGAGAACGACGTGGTGCTCATGGGCGCCACCGGCACCGGCAAAACCGCCACCACCGCGTGGCTTATCGAACGCCTCCAGCGCCCCACGCTGATCCTCGAACCGAACAAGACGCTCGCCGCGCAGCTGTGCGCCGAGTTCCGCGAGCTCATGCCCGACAACGCGGTGAACTACTTCGTCAGCTACTACGACTACTACCAGCCCGAGGCCTACATTCCGCAGACCGACACGTATATCGAGAAGGACTCGAATATCAACGATGACGTCGAACGCCTCCGCCATCGCGCCACCGCCGACCTCCTGACGCGCCGCGACTGCGTGGTGGTGGCCACCGTCTCCTGCATCTACGGCCTCGGCACGCCCGAGGAATACGCGGGCCGCATGCTGTTCCTGCACGAAGGCGACCAGATGGACCGCGACGAGCTGATCCGCACCTTCGTCAGCATGCAGTACAAGCGCAACGACATCGCCTTCGCACGCGGCACCTTCCGCGTGCGCGGCGACACGGTGGAGATCATCCCCGTGTACGAGGAGCTGGCCGTGCGCATCGAGTTCTTCGGCGACGAGATCGACCGCATCACCACGCTCCACCCGCTGACCGGAGACGTCATCGAGCACGTCAGCGAGGTGCATATCTTCCCGGCGTCCCACTACATCGCCGGGCCCGAACGCATGAACCGCGCCATCGACTCGATCCGTGAGGAGCTCGACGCGCGCACGAAGGAGCTGCGCAAGCAGGGCAAGGAGCTCGAGGCGCAGCGCCTGACCATGCGCACCACCTACGATCTCGAGATGCTCGAACAGATCGGCACGTGTTCGGGCGTCGAGAACTACTCGCGCCACATGGACGGGCGCGCACCGGGCACGCCGCCGCATACGCTGCTCGATTTCTTCCCCGATGATTTCCTCCTCGTCATCGACGAATCGCATGTCACCGTGCCGCAGATCGGCGCCATGTACGAGGGCGACGCGAGCAGGAAGCGCACGCTGGTGGAGCACGGCTTCCGCCTGCCGAGCGCGATGGACAACCGACCGCTGAAATGGGACGAGTTCCTCGAACGCGTCGGCCAGACCGTGTACCTGTCTGCCACGCCCGGAGACTACGAGCTGGGCCTGTCGGACGGGGTGGTGGAGCAGATCATCCGCCCCACCGGCCTGCTCGACCCGAAGGTCGAGGTGCGCCCGGTGGAGGGGCAGGTCGACGATTTGCTTGGCGAGATCAAGGACCGCGTGGCCCGCAACGAGAGGGTCCTCGTCACCACGCTCACGAAGAAGATGGCCGAGGACCTCACCGCGTACCTGCTCGACCGCGACATCAAGGTGGAGTACCTCCACTCCGACGTCGACACGCTCAGGCGCGTGGAGCTGCTGCGCGAGCTGCGCGAGGGGCAGATCGACGTCATCGTGGGCATCAACCTGCTGCGCGAGGGCCTCGACCTGCCGGAGGTGTCGCTGGTGGCGATCCTCGACGCCGACAAGGAGGGCTTCCTGCGTTCCTACCGTTCGCTGATCCAGACGATCGGCCGCGCCGCGCGCAACGTGAACGGCACGGTGATCATGTACGCCGACGACGTGACCGAGGCCATGCACAAGGCCATCGACGAGACGGAGCGCCGCCGCCGCATCCAGATCGCGTACAACAAGGAGCACGGCATCGACCCGACGCCGCTGCGCAAGAAAATCAGCGACGTCAACGACATGCTGGCCAAGGAGGACGTCGACACGCAGACGCTTCTCGCCGGCGGCTACCGCAACGCGGGCAAGGCCGGCAACTCGCATTTCGGCGTGCCCGAGGGCAACAAGGCGCAGGCCGACCAGGTGCGCCGCGACCTCGAGGCCGCGAACCTGCCGGCCAAGGACCTCGCCGACCTCATCCGCTCCCTGTCGGATCAGATGCACACGGCCGCCGAGCAGCTGCAGTTCGAGCTCGCCGCCCGCCTGCGCGACGAGATCCGCGACCTCAAGAAGGAGCTGCGCCAGATGAACGAGGCGAACAAGTAGGAGGCCAATCCGCCGCCGGTGCGGGGCGTTGCGTAGACTGGAGGCATGTCTGAAACCCCGCTTGCATTCATGGTCGGCACCTATGTGGTCCTGGCCATCTTCTTCATCGTCGACATCCTCATCATCGGGCGCCGTCCGCATGTGCCCAGCACGAAGGAATGCGTGCAGCACATCGCGTTCTTCGTGGCGGCGGCCCTGGTCTTCGGCGCCGTCATGTGGTTCGTCGCGGGGCCGCAGCCGGCGGTGGAGTTCTACTCCGGATGGCTCACCGAATACTCGCTGAGCATCGACAACCTGTTCGTGTTCGTCATCATCATGTCGAACTTCGCCGTTCCCGCGAACCTCCAGCGCTACGTGCTGTCGATCGGCATCACCATCGCCCTCGTGCTGCGCGGCATCTTCATCGCGCTCGGCTCGGCCATCGTGACGCGCTTCACGTGGGTGTTCTTCCTCTTCGGCGCGTTCCTGCTGTACACCGCCGTCAACCTGCTGCGCGGCAACGGCGACGACGAGGAATACCACGAGAACGCCGTCATCCGAGGCCTGCGCAAGGTCATGCCGATCTCCATGCACTACGATGGCGAGAACCTGCGCACCACCATCGACGGCAAGCGCTTCTTCACGCCGATGCTCATCGTGTTCCTCGCCATCGGCACCACCGACGTCATGTTCGCCTTCGACTCCATCCCCGCCATCTTCGGCCTGACGAAGGACCCGTTCATCGTGTTCACGTCGAATATCTTCGCGCTTCTGGGCCTGCAGCAGCTGTACTTCCTGCTCGGCAAGCTCATCAACGAGCTCGTATACCTGCCGATCGGCCTGTCCGCGGTGCTTGCGTTCATCGGCGTGAAGCTCATCATGGAGGCGCTGCACGGCAACACGCTGCCGTTCATCAACGGCGGCCAGGGCATCGAGTCGGTTCCCGAGATCCCGACGTGGGTGTCGCTGGTGGTGATCGTGCTGTGCCTGGGCGTCGCGACCATCGCCTCGGTGGTGAAGATGCGCGGCGTGGCGGCGGATACGGGCGCCGAGGACGCGGGCGTCGCACCCGGCGAGAGCAGCACGGTGAGCGCGGCTGAGGTGGGCGAGGAGCTGGAACACGATTCCTCCGCCACGTCCGGCGATTCCGCCGCGAAGCACGATTCCGCCGCCGCGCGGCCGTCCCGCGCCTAGCCGAGCCCGACACGCACCCCTGTCTGACGCACGCCTCCCGACACGCGCCCAGACACTTTCACGCATCCCGACACACGCGACGCGCGCCAGACGCCTCCACGGCGTGGCGCGCGTTTCGCGTTCCGACCAACACTCCCGGAACGCAAGCGGCGGCGCGCCATGACGAACCGCGCGGACGCTTGCGTCCACCAGGGGATCGGGTTTGTGAGATACCTGTGACGGTCCTTGCGCCGTCGCGCGGAATCGGTACTATGAGCAACTGTGAATTGAGGGACATGCGTCCCATTCCGCAAGATAGAAATAGGCAGGTTTTTATGCGTAAGGCAAAGATCGTCGACACCATCGGTCCCGCGAGCAGCTCTCTTGAAGTTCTCACCGATCTCGTGAAGGCCGGCATGGATGTGGCGCGCATCAACCGTTCTCACGGCACCACCGAGGAACACAACGCCGTGTACGCAAACATCCGCGCGGCTGCGAAGGCCGCCGGCCGCAACGTGGCCGTGCTCGTGGACCTCCAGGGTCCGAAGATCCGCTGCGGTTGGTTCGAGAAGAACGCCGAGGGCGAGGACAAGGTCCAGCTCGAGAAGGGCCAGCAGTTCGTGATCACCACCGATGACATCACCGGCACCAAGGATCGCGTCTCCTGCACGTTCAAGGGCCTGCCGGGCGACTGCCATCCCGGCGATCCGATCCTCATCGACGACGGCAAGGTGCGCCTCGAGGTCACCAAGGTCGAGGGCAACGACGTGTACACCAAGGTTGTCGTGGCCGGCCCCGTGTCGTCCCACAAGGGCATCAACCTCCCCGGCGTGGCCGTGAGCCTGCCGGCCCTGACCGAGAAGGACCAGGCCGATCTGCGCTGGGCCATCCGCACGGGCGCCGACATCATCGCCATGTCCTTCGTGCGCTTCGCCACCGACATCGACCTCGCCCATAAGATCATGGACGAGGAAGGCCGCCGCATCCCGATCGTCGCCAAGATCGAGAAGCCGCAGGCCGTGGCGAACCTCGAGGAGATCGTCCAGGCCTTCGACGGCATCATGGTTGCCCGTGGCGACATGGCCGTCGAGATGCCGTTCGAGGAAGTCCCGCTCATCACCAAGGAATGCATCCAGCTGGCCCGCCGCTACGGCAAGCCGGTTATCGTGGCCACCGAGGTGCTCGGCTCCATGGTTCACTCCCCGGTGCCGTCCCGCGCCGAGGCCTCCGATTGCTCCAACGCCGTGCTTGACGGCGCTGACGCGACCATGACCTCCAACGAGACCGCCGTGGGCGACTACCCGGTCGAGACCGTCGCCACCATGGCCCGCATCTCCAACTACGCCACCGAGCATGGCTTCGATCGCATCCCGGCCATCAACGACATGGTCGTGACCGATTCCTCCGCCGTGGCCGACGCCGCCGTGCAGCTCGCGCGCACGATCAACGCCAAGTGCATCGCCGCCTTCTCCATGACCGGCGACACCGTGCACCGCATCTCCGCGCAGCGTCCGTCCTGCCCGATCTACGGCCTGTCCAACAACGAGTACACCACCCGCTGGCTGGCGCTCTCCTGGGGCACCGAGGCCTTCACCCTGACCACCGAGTACCACGGCCTCCTGCGCAACCAGCTCATGGATCTCGCCGATTCCGTGCTCAAGGAGCAGGGCAAGGTCGAGGACGGCGACACCATCGTGGTGCTCGGCAGCTCCGATCGCTCGCATATCCCGGGCAAGACGAACTCCATCTACGTGCACACCGTCGGCAACTCCGAGGAGTAAGCGCGTGAGCGTGCGTCTATGAGCGCACGTCGCATATGAAGCGGCCGGATGGCCGGGGGGAGACCCCGCCGTCCGGCCGTTCTGTTTTTGGGTTATAAGACCAATTGGGGTTATGGGACGAATTGTGTGTCTGGTCCCGTCCGGGACTGTCTCTTGTTTTCGGGTGTGGCGGCACCCGCTTTAGACGGTTTTGGCTGGGTTCTCGGCGGTTTTCCTGCTGAGATGGCGTTGGGCGGGTGTGGCGGCACCCGCTTTAGACGATTTGGGGTCGGTTTTGCCTTGGTTTGGTGTCTGAATGGGCTTGGGCGGGTGCGGCGACACCCGCTTTAGACGATTTCGGCTGGATTGACGGTTGTTTTCCCGCCAAGATGGCGTTGGGCGGGTGTGGCGGCACCCGCTTTAGACGATTTTGGGGTTGAAGGACACATTGTGTGTCCGGTCCCGTCCGGGACCGTCTCTTGTTTCCGGGCTCGAACTCCCCGCGGCCCTGGCGCCGTAACGCCTCCCGGCGGTTCCGGACACGCATTCCGTCCGTGCTCCGAGTCCCAGCCGGAGGAACCCGAACCCACGACACGCCTACCGGATCAAGGCGTCCCAAACGAGACAAGACACACTTTTCTTCCTATAACTCTGGTTTTTTGGGGGGGCAATGGCTTTGGTGCGGAAGGGAAAATCGTTGGGAATGCTGGGGTTTGGTATACGATTTGGACGATGCCGCGGATGGCCATACAATTGCTGGTGCATAAGGGAGACGTGCCGGGGTGGCGCGTGGGGGAAACTCGCACGACCTCGCATGGCATTTCCTACATTCGTGTACCGCGGTCAGGGCGGTGTTGCACTGGCGATGGTACGACGAATGAGCGCCTTGCGGCAATGCCTTCAAGGTGCGATGCAGACCAATCACAGAAAAAACGCACAGACAAAGCAAACGCCCCGCGCCCCGGCCCCGACGCCCCGGCGCACGGCATGACAGGAAGGCAGACACGCATATGGCGACCTACTACGGCAAGACACACGTCAGGGCCAAGTCGATGTACGACGATTCCGACGAGGACGATTACACCGTCCCCATCCCCGAGGGGCTGACCGAATACTTCGAACCCTCCCGGCCCGTCACCACCGAACAGCTTATCGCTTGGGACACCAAGGGCATCGAACCCTACCCCGGCTACGCCGACGAGTACAACGAATGGGACAAGGCGTGGGAGATGGTCAACCGGGCGCAGGCCGAGGCCGACGGCAACCCGTACCTTGTCCTGCCCACCGCGCACCCGCAGCCCGACTTCGACGACGACGGCCAGCCCACCGACTTCGACGACCCCGAAATCGTCGTGAACCCCGACTCCGGGGAGGCCACGTTCTACGTGGACGAGGATGTGGAGACTGAGGACGAGGGCACCGAAGACTAATAGTCTTACGGTGATTCGTGGCACCCTAGCCGCGTTGTGATCCACACGCGGATGGTGGATTCCGCTGGCCTTCCCGAGAGGGAAGGCCAGCGGCGATTTTTGGGGATTTTAGAAGGGATACAAAAGAGGAGACTGGAGGGGACGGAATAGGGGAGGGATGGTGCGGGGTCGACGCTGTCGTCGCAAACCCGCAGCCGCATTACAACGCAATCGCATAACAAAACCGGCCGGATCGCGATGATCCGGCCGGCGGAGGGCCAATCGTTAGCCAAGCGTTGCGCGATGGCGGAACTCAGATCAGGCCCTCTTCGAGCATCTTGATGTGCTCGTGCTGGATGGCGATGACGGACTTCGCGTCCACAATCGTGCCGTTGAGCACCATCTCGTAGGCCTCCTGCACCGGCACCAGGCGCACGTTCGAAACCGGGGACTCGGGGCCGATCATCGTGCGCTCGACCTCCTTGAGACCGGTGGCGCGGTAGACCACGGTGTGCTGCGTCGAGAAGCTCGGCGTGTTGACGAAGCGCACGAACTGGTCGAACGACTCCGCCTCGTAGCCGGCCTCGTCGCGCAGCTTGCGACGCGCCACGTCGAGCGCGCGCTCGTTCTTCTTCACTGCGTGGCCGGCGGGCAGCTCGAGCGTCCAGGAGTGGTTCGGGATGCGGTACTGCTCGACGAGCGGGATGCGGCCGTCGTCGGTGATCGCGAGCACGGCCACGGTGTCGCCATCGTTCTCGCGCAGCACATAGCGCGCGAAGTGACCGATGTTCTCCGCCTCGAGCGAGACGAGGTCCACGTCGAAGTAATGCGTGGAAAGCACCTGCTTGCGGCTCTCCTCCTTGATGGGGGCGGTGCGCCAGCGGTCGAAGGGGCGATAGGTTTTCGCGCGGTCGATGAGGTCGCTGGCGGTCTGCTTGATCTTCTTGGTCTTCTTCTTGATCGAGTCCTTGCCCATGGCTATCTCTCCTTTGAAATAGTGTGCACACGGTTGAGGGGGCGGCAGGACTGCCCTGGTGCCGTGCACGGATGTGGTTCTTACTCTGGTTCCATAGTAGGAGATAGGGGGCACAGCGCCGGCGCCTACGGCGTTTTTAACAGTTGCAGAGCAGACGAAAACGGTGCGGTGTGGGGCGAGGCTTCACGGAAGTGCTCCTTCGGTGGGGGTTATGGTTGCGATTGGGCCTTGGGTGGGGTCTAACTGGCGTGAGGGTGCACGGGAGTGCGCCCTCGATTGGGGTTACCGCTGTTTTTGCCGTGTGTGGACGGGGGAATCGTGGTCGAGGGTGCACGGGAGTGCACCCTGGGTGGGGGTTGTGGCTTCGGATGATGCCTCGCAGGTGTCTATTCGCGGTCGAGGGTGCACGGTTGTGTGCCCTCGACGGGGGTTGTGGCTTCGGATGATGCCTCACAGGTGTCTAATCGTGGTCGAGGGTGCACGATTGCGTACCCTGGGTGGGGGTTGTAGGTGCGGTTGGGGCTTGTGATCGGCCTAATCGTGGTCGAGGGTGCGCAATCGTGTACCTTCGGCGGCAGAAGTCGCCGCTTCCTGCGCCGCCCGCATCCAGCGTCGCCCGCCGTTCGTCCTCTGCGCCTTTGCCGCCGCCCCCGCTTCACGCACCTTCCGCGCTCCTGCCGCTCGACCGCAGGGGAATGGCAGAGGCCATGGGTTAAGGGTGATGGAAAGAACGAGTGGGGAACCCGCCGCTGGGAGAGGGAACCCGTATGGAGAAGGGGGGCGAGTCTGAAAAGGGGACGAGCGTGGAGAAGGCGTCGCGCATGGCACAGGGCGCGGCCATGTGATTCGCCGTGGTGCTGGTTGCGCCGCCGCTTGCTCTTTGCTTCAAGCGATATCAGCCAGTGCGCTGCGGCCGTGGAATTCATCGGATCCCAAGATAGTGGCTCTTTTTTGGCGACAAACGTGTCCGCATGCGCCGATAGCGTGACTCGCCTCGTGCAGGCGTCGGGATTTCCGGCGGGGACGTGCAGGCAGCGGCGCTGTGAAAAAGTGTGCCCCGAGTGGGACTCGAATCGTTGTTCGTGTTCGCCGGGCTGGGCGTGGGTCGGGAGACGGCCGCCGTGCGCCGGTTCGCTCTGCTGTGCGCCCTGGGGTCACGGGACGCGATCCTCCGA
>Ga0256406_1001805_pt1 | contig 32911 bp, 25 predicted proteins | sample RumenRJG_03DNA_FD_185986 | JGI IMG/M metagenome (GOLD analysis project Ga0256406, IMG submission 185986) | Bovine rumen microbial communities from Lethbridge, Alberta, Canada - RJG_03 | ecosystem: Host-associated > Mammals > Digestive system > Stomach > Rumen | place: Canada: Alberta | collected...
TTTTGTCATCATTCCCTTATCGCTCCTGCCTGCAAAGGAAGCATTATAGGCTTTGGACTTAAATCCTATGAGATAGCTTTGAACTACTTCTTATTGTAATGTAAAAATATAAGCAAGAAAGAATTATAAGCTTTTGAACTGCTCTTACATTGAGAAGATATTTCTTATATTAGGATAACTTTGTTTCAAGACCTCGCCTAAATCCTCTTGCTTTATCCAACGCAGTTCTCTTATTCCTTCTTCTGTTTGTGGAAGAAGCTTTTCTTTTGAAGAAGTTTTCATTTTATACCAATAAGTATGCTTGATTTCATGTCTTCCATACATATTATAGGTATGAAAACTTATTCCTACAAAGTCAATTATCTCCAAATCCTTTATACCTGTTTCTTCCCTAACTTCTCGTTTTGCTGTAAAAGGAAGGCTTTCTCCCGATTCCCAATGACCTTTTGGCAAATCCCAATAACCATTTCTAAACATGAAAAGAAGTTCTTTGTTTTCATTTTCAACTATTCCTCCTGCTGCAAAAACATGATAAAGATTTTTTGTTGCTTTTGCAAAAACCTCTTCTACTGAAAGGGAATGACAATCAAGGACTATGTTTTCCGTCTCTTTTTCAGAAAACAATAAAGAAAAACCTTCTTGTTCTACCTCGTCTTTATCACAGTCTATAATCCTTTGATAATCTTTTAAATCCTCCTCTTTGGATGTTTTTGTTATCAAAATTTTGTTATGTTTGTTAAAAATTGTGTACTTTTGCATAATATTAACGTTTTATTTTTGAATTATGAATAAAGAAAATGCTATGGAAGCCGCACGTTGTCTATTAGACATCAAGGCTATAAAACTTTCACCAGAAAATCCTTTTACTTGGGCATCAGGAAGAAAGTCTCCTATCTATTGCGACAATCGTCTTACACTTTCTTATCCACCTATAAGAACGTATTTAAGGCAACAATTCGTATCTATTGTTAATGAAATGTTTTCAAATGTTGATGTAATCGCCGGTGTTGCAACAGGTGGTATAGCTCAAGGAGTATTGGTTGCACAGGATCTTGGCAAGCCATTTATCTATGTTCGTCCTGAGGCAAAAAGTCATGGAATGAAAAATCAAATAGAAGGTGATGTTAAACCAGGTCAAACTGTTTTTGTTATAGAAGATTTGATTTCAACAGGAAAAAGTAGCTTGTTGGCTGTAGATGCTCTTAGAGATGCTGGCTGTGATGTAAAAGGTATGGCCGCTATCTTTACTTACGAGTTAGAAGTTGCAAAGAAAAACTTTGAGGAAAAGAATGTTGCCTTACAAACTATCACTAATTACAGCACATTAATAGAAGTTGCAATAGCAGAAAAGTATATTTCAGAAGAAAATCTTGAGTCTCTGAAAAAATGGAGAGAAAATCCGGAAAAATGGAGCGATGATAGAATGTAATAATCTTTTCTTATGAAAAAAATAGATACAAAAATAATAGAACTAAACAAACCTGTAGAAGCAGTTTTCTATGCTTTAAGTGATTTTTCTAATCTTAGAGCATTGCCAGAAGCGAATGAAAAGATAAAAAACTTCCAATGTTCGTATGATACTTTGTCTTTTGAAGTTGATGCGAATGGAATGGCAAACGTAGAAGTAGAACTAAAAATAACAGATCGCAAACCTTTTGAATACATTACAATAATGAATCAAAAGGAAATAATGGGTGGTTTTTCATTTGCTATGAATTTTATCTTCACTAAAGTAAATGACTACTCTTGTACAATGCAGGGGAAGTGTAATGTTGAAGGTAATGCTATGGTTCTAATGATGTTTAAAAAACAAATAGAAAACGGATTAAATACTCTTATGGATGGCATTAAGAAATCAGTAGATGGAATAAATTAAACATAATTTCAACATAGAATTTATGAAAAAATTAAGCTTACTTTTTGTGTTACTATTTTCTATTTCCCTTATGTATGCACAAAAGGTAAGTTTTTTTGATTATGATCCTTGTTCAGAAGATATAACTAAAGGTCAAAAAAAGCAGTTTCAAAAAGCTTTATCTCTATTTCAAGACAGAAAATATCAAAAATCATCTCTTATTCTTACCGATATGATAAGAAAAGATGAAGTTTTTGCTTCTGTGTATTTCATAATGGGAATGATAGGCGTTAATAATGACAACCCTACTATGATAAGAAAGTACTTCCCTTTGTGTGAAGAGACTTGTAAGGATTTTTCTCATCCTTTGCTTTGGTATTATTTGGGGATAATCAACTATTCCGATGAAAACTATATAAAAGCACAAGAAGATTTTCAAAACTTTATGACTTTGTCTGAAGAATATGATGAATATGATTCCTTGCGATCTTCTGCTATAAACTATTTAAATTGGAGTGATTTTCTTTATAAAACGACTGCTAATCCCGTTTCTTTTAATCCGAAAAGAATAGAATACTTAGCAGAGAAAAGTAATTACTTTGAACCTTTTATTACTGCTGATAGTTCGGAAATATATTTCATAAGAGAAGAATTTGTAATGGATACTGTGAAAGATAGTTTTCTTTCTTCTTCCACTCTAAAAAAAGAAATCAAATCAGGCAAAGCAACTTTAGATACAGATTTTTATTATGATAGAGGATTAATTCTTCCTACTCCTTTTAACGTTGCAAAAAAAGAAAGTAGAGTAAGCACTACTGCAGATAATAATCTTCTTTTCTTTTCTGTACAAAATAAAAAATCATGGGATATTGTTTATTGTGAAAGATATGGAGACTATTGGTCAGAAGCAAGACCTATTAACATTAACACAGAAGAATTTGATGAACTTCAACCTTTTGTTACTTGGGACGGAAACTCTCTGTTTTTTGTTTCAAATCGTAAAGGTGGAAAAGGAAGAATGGACATTTGGCTAACCAATAGAATAGATAAAGATACATGGAGCGAACCTCGTAATTTAGGTTCTGCAATAAATACTCCTTTTGATGAAACTTTTCCTTTCCTTTCTTTTGATGATGAAGTATTATATTTTGTTTCTAACGGACATAAAACAATAGGCGGAACAGATATTTTTTATAAAAAACTCACAAAAGAAGAACAGCCAAAAAATATAGGCTATCCTATCAATACAGAAGGTTATGAAAGCAATATTGGAGTAATGCTTGATGGCAAAACAGCTTATACTACACTACAATTAGAAAAAGACAGACACTCCTCTATTGTTACTTTTATTTTACCAAAAGAAGCGACAAGCGAAAGATGTAAATTAGTAAAAGGTGTAGTTAATTTTGATGTAGAAACAAATATTACTTTGGATTTATTCAATGTAACAAAAAATAATTTTCATAACATTGGTGTATCTCCAAACAATCCTACTTTTTCTTTAGTTCTACAAGAAGAAAATAATTACTTTTTAACTTTTAATAAAATAGGATATATGTTCTCTGCAACAAAAATAGAGAATGCAGATTCTCTATCTGTGTATGTAAAACCTGTAGAAAGTGGTCAAGTTATGCTTTTAGACAACATTAATCTTAACCAATCTAATACAGACTTCACGCAAGAAACATATATTTCAATCATTAATCCTTTCTTAAACTTTATATCCAACAATGCACATGCAAGAATAAATATATATTCAGAAGAAAAAATACTCAAAGTCTTAGAAAAACATCTTTTAAATAAAGGTATTCGTAAAGACAGATTTGAATTAATAAAATCAAAAAGCAACAATATTTTCTACGAAATTCAATAAAAAAGCGACCTAATTAAATAAAATTAAGTCGCCATTTGATTTCTGTTTGTGATCTAAGAAGGATTCGAACCTTCGACCTACTGCTTAGAAGGCAGTTGCTCTATCCAGCTGAGCTATTAGACCTTTTTAAGACTCGAAGCCTTTTCTTTAAGTCGGGGTAGTAAGATTCGAACTTACGACCTCCACATCCCAAATGTGGCGCGATAACCGGACTACGCTATACCCCGTTGTATCTCTAAGAACTTTTCCCTTTCATCTCCTATTATTTTGCGGAGAAGGGGGGATTCGAACCCCCGGTACCTAAATCGGTACGACAGTTTAGCAAACTGTTGGTTTCAGCCACTCACCCACCTCTCCTTAATAAAGTTTGTCGCTGAATTGGGAATGCAAAATTACTACTTTTTTTATTAACAGCAAATTTTTTCTTCTTTTTTTGTGATTTTTTTTATTTCTCTTTTGATTATTTATTGATAATCAACAAATATTATCATTAAAAATATTTAACAAAAATATTCTTTAATTCCAAAAAATTTTATTATCTTTGCATTCTGAACACAAAAAACAAAATATATATGAACAAGGTATTGTATTTTTTAATAACAGTTGTGCTATTGCTTTCTTATAATCAAGTTACAGCGCAAGAAGAAGTAGTCTGCAATTCTGTAAAAGACTTATCTGCGACTAATCTTTTCAACAATAGTGTTACTATCCAATGGTATGGATTGGAAGATGCTCTCGGTTTTGAAGCAATAAGCGATACTATAGGCAAACTTCCTCAAGATTGTGGCACCAGATTTAGTACTTTGAATCTTGAACAGGACTTTTACAATCTTATTCCTTATGAAATGAATGAATTTCTTGTTCGTAGTCTTTGCTATGGTGCAGAAAGCGATTGGAGATGGCTTTTTATTAGATGTATAAATTCAACAAAAGCACTTCCTTTTCAAACTAATCTGACAGAAAATACAATAACCGATAGTTTAGGCTTCATTTATTCTTCAGATACAAATACTTTTGCTTACTATTTTTTAGATATAGATGTTGGAGATACAAGTGTTAGTAATTATATAGATTTATCTTATCGCTCAAAAGTTATTGAAGACACTTCTAAAGTCAGCATTTTTATTCTTAGCCCCTACTCTTCCGTAAGTGTAGATTATCTTCCAAGTGATATATATCAAATAGGAGAATCTTTTGGAGAAGGAGATACTAATTGGCAAAGCATTCATTTTGAATTAGGCTCAAATATTTCTGGCTCTATACAAAGATTATTCTTCGCTTGGGAAAACAAAAACGGAGAAAATCCAACAATGCCTCTTTTGATAGACAGTATAATAGTTGCCTCACGTTATTGTGCTGTACCCGACAGCTTAAGAGCAAACGAGATAACCTCTTCTTCCGCAATGATTTCTTGGGACTTTGCCTATATGCAGGAGAATTTCAGTTTGGAGTACAAGCGTTCTGACTCTGAGACTTGGATTGCAGTTCCAAACATAGAGAACAATTATCTACTTTACGGCTTAGAAGACAACACAGATTACGATGTGAGAGTAAAAGCTATATGTCAATACGAAGAGAGTTTATTCTCAGAAATACTTACATTTAAAACGATAATAGACTTAGGTATTCCAGAAAACATCACTTATACTATTACAGACTCATCTGCTTTAATTTCTTGGGACTTAGTAGAAAATGCAACAAACTATTTAGTAAGTTGGACTTCTGAGAACAACAATGAAACATGGAATGAACAATCGGTTGAAGAAAACCAAATCTTAATAAATAACCTTAGTGCAAACACCAATTATTTCTTCAGAATCAAATCCACACACGAGGAAATTACAAGCCCTTGGTCAGAGATATTGTCGCTAAAAACTGCTTGTAGCAAAAATTCAACCTATCCTTTTGAAGAAACAGACGAAATCTCCGTACTTAATTATGGTCATGAATACCTCGCTCCTCAATGTTGGAGAATAGAAAATCAAAACATCCTTAGCCAGAAATTTGACTTAACAAATCTTTCTTACGGAGAATTGTCCTTTGTTTATTCTTCTCCTGTCTTCTTTTATTTAGAAATATCTACTGACGGAGGCGAAACCTTTACGAATTTTACTACTATTTCTCCGACAGATAACCCTTCTACCAAAATATATTCTCTCTCTTCGCTTGTTTATTATGATGATGTAGTATTTAGACTAAATATTGATAGCAGTTCTTTTTATAACGAAAACGGAATACATATTAACAACTTTAGAATTGCTGAGGGTTGTCCTCTACCACAGAATATTTCAATCAACAATCTTGAGACAGAGTCATTTACTCTTACTTGGGAGGATACCAATCTTGTAAATAGTTGGTCATTAACCCTAAAAGACAATAACGATGCTATTCTTTCATCCATTACCATTACTGATTCTTCTTATAGCTTTGAAAATCTATCAGCAGGACAGAACTACAAAGTTATCTTACGCTCTATTTGCGGAGAAAATCCAAGTATAGACAGCCTGGAAATAGATGTTACAACTCCAAATATTGAACAGATTTGCATTGTTCCTCAAAATTTCTCTGCTATTTGGTGGCATTCCGACAATGGGGAATCGCTTTACTCCACATGGAACACAGAAGAAGGTGTAAATGTTTGGCAAGTTGTATACAAAGATTACTATGCTGTGGCTTGGGACACAGCCTTAGTAACCATAAATCCTGTCTTCACTCTTAGAAACTTGGAGGTTAATCATATTTTCCTTATAAAAGCACGTGCAATATGTAATATTGGAGACACGTCTGACTTTACCGAAGTGCTAAGTGTCAGAATCGGAGAAAATTCCCTTTCGGATGAGATAAACAAAGAAAATACTATTGAAATATATCCTAACCCAACAAAAGACAAGGTATTTATCAAAACAGACAATGAAAAAATAGACAGAATAATCTTAGTCAATTCATTGGGCAAAACATTGAAAGAATACAAAGAACCGACCTCAACCATTGACCTCTCTTCATTTAGTAAAGGCATTTACTATGCTATATTTTATACAAAGTCAAATAAAAAGATAGTAAAGAAAATAATAGCAGAATAGTTTTTGAACTATTCCATAGAAAAATACTATATAAAAAAGGGAAAATAAAAGAATCGAAGAAAATATTTGTGAATTTCTTTTGGTAGTTTATTATTAATTTATACATTTGCAACATATATATAGTTATGAACATTAAATACCACTTGATTATGAAGAGAAAAAGTTTATTATTTTCAGCTCTGTCGCTTGCAGTTTTGTTTTTGAGTGCATTTACCTTTGTTGGCGACAAATGTAACCGTTGTGATGGTTCTGGTTTCATTTACGAAGAGTGCCAATTCTGCGAAACTACAGGCTATAGGACCTGTAATCTCTGCTATGGTAATAGCGAAATTCGCTGTTCTTACTGCCAAGGCGGAGGCAGTTTTAAATGTAACAGATGTGCAGGTCGCGGAACTATTGGCGAAGACGATTGTCCTCAATGCGACGGTCAAGGATACATACCATGTGAGAGATGTAAAGGCACTACTATCATACCGTGTCCAAGTTGCAATGCTCGTGGTTTGACGGAATGTTCTACATGCCGTGGTAAAGGATATACAGAATGGCGTTGTCCTGATTGTAATGGTACAGGACAAATAAATTAATGATTGATAAACCTTTAAATTTTAGCATTATGAAACGAGTATTTTTTCTAATAAGCATAGCCATTGTTCCATTTTTTACATTGGCACAGACAAATAAAAGCGATTCTATATTCATAAAAATAACAGATGAAAACATTTTCTCTAAATGTTTTGCCAATAGCGACCTTAATAATGATGGAATCTTAACTTACAAAGAGGCAGAGCAAACGACTATGCTTTATTTGGACCGCGGAGGAAGGATGAATATCATCAGCGACTACAAGTTCCTAAAATATTTTCCAAATCTTACACACCTGTCTATCGGAAACACACCTAATGAATCTATAGATTTAAGTAATAATCCTAAATTGGAGGTGATTGATTTACGAAATGGACTATGGATACAAGAAGTAACAATCAGAATGGGATGTAATCCTCAAATCTTCTTCCCTATCAATGAACAAGCTGTAGTATTTAAACGAGTATCTGTTCCAGAGAAAAGATAAAGACCAAAATCTTAAGGATATTTCAAAAAAAGACTTGGTTTTAAAAAATTAAAACCAAGTCTTTTGAAACGAAAACCAAGTCTTTTGCACCTAAAGACTTAGTCTTTTTAACTCAAATCCTAATTCTAATATTGGTTTTAGAATTCATAGCCTATATTCACAAAAAGATAAGGCTCTTTTGTTCTGTTTGAATAGCCAACAGACGCACCCAATGGTCCTATAATAGAATTATAGGAATAGGATAATCTTGTTCCCCAAAGAGGACTTTCGGAAAACAAGTCTTTAAGCTTGTCATCCTTATAACCCAACGAAGCTGATAAACTGACATAATTATTTTTTAGGAACTGTTTTCTTAATGTAAATTGAAGTGCAGCAATATTATTCTCTACTATTTCAATATTATCTACTCCTGCAAAAGGAATCTGTTGTTCCACATAATGAGAAAAATATTCTCCACCAAAACAATTGGCTAACACTGTTGGCATGTCCTTACCATAAATGCTTCTTCCATACAACATAGTTTCCAATATGTAGTTATGTTTTAAGTCAAAATTCTTCAAAAACAAATAGGAAAGAGTATGTAGTGGAGCATGGGAAGAATATTTATAGAAATTATCAGTATAAAGAGCATATTCTATTGAACGTTTTGACCCTTTTGTCGCGAAATATTTACTATCAGTATTATCGTAACTAAGTCTGCCATGATAAGACCACAGATGAGAAGTCGGCAGGTAAGCACTCTTGGATTTCAATCCATATAATACATCACCATATCTGAAATAATCCCAACGAACAAAAACATCTAAAAGAAAATTTCTTGCAGTTATATTGGCTAACTTAAAATCCATTTGATGTTGAGTATAATTTGGATTCAAATCTCGGTTTGCGTGGTAATATATGTTTAAATCCTGTCTCCTGAAAACATATGAAAGACTAAAAGTATAAAGCTGTGTAGTGTTAAACATTGATTCTATGGAAAACATAGTTCTTTTACCCAAACGTAAGGTTCCCTGTAACATCATAGGAAAAATAAAATTAACAGGAGCAAGACCTGATATTTGCATAGATACTTTTTCTTCGTTGTCAAACCTTACGCCCAACCATAACTCTGCTGTTTTTTTGCCTTCCGTTTCAATATTTATTCCATAACCATCTTTAAGATATTTTATCTGATAGGAAACATCATTATAGAAAAGACGGCTCCTAAGTGCAGTCATTGCTTTTTCTATGCTGTCAATTGTAGTTGTACCGCCACTTTTAAGATTAAATTTATCTTTGAGAAAAGATTGGTCCTTATTATCTACATTTACAAAATTAACCTCACTGATTTTCATCCTAATCCTTTGATTCTGCATTCTGTAAGGCTTTGGCCTAAGCACCTCATCTTCGTCTTTTATTCCTATTTTTTCTCTTAGTTCCATGAGTTCTTGCCAATGATCATTGGTGGCTTTTTCTCCTCGCTTGATAAGTTCGTTTATCGCCTCCAAATTAAAACTTGCAGCACTGTATCCTGTTATATCTACCTTTATAAACACATCACACTGAGAAATATTCTCATCTGCTTTTGCCTGAGTATTAACATCCATCAATTGATTTAGGACAGCAAACGTGCTATTAAAATATTCAGGTGATTTATTCATTTCATTTTGTACAGAAACGCCTATAATAATATCTGCTCCCATTTGTTTTGCCACATCAACAGGAAAATTGTTCTTCAATCCTCCATCAACCAAAATCATAGAGTCCATTTTCACAGGAGTAAATACTGCAGGAATGCTCATAGATGCTCTCATCGCAGTTGCAAGATTACCTGAATGAAAATCAATCTCCTCAAATTTGACTATGTCTGTTGCTACGCAGGAGAAAGGTATTGGTAATGAATTAAAGTCTATGCTATCATGATAGCCAAGAGTAAGTTTTGAAAAAAGATTGGCAAGGTTTTTACCTTTAATAAAGCCCGGCTTGCCTATAGAAAGTTTGCCTATATTATTTAAAGCAAAGGAAAGAAGATAGGTATTTCTCTTTTCTCTTTGAATTATGTTCATCTCTCTTGTGTCTATTTTGTCAGACAACAAAAAAGCCCAGTCTTGTACCCTTACTAAGGAATCTAACATATCTGCATTGTAGCCTATGGAGTATAGACCTCCCATCAATGCTCCCATAGACGTACCTACTATCATATCTATCGGAATATTTGCCTGCTCCAATACTTTTAACGCTCCTATATGTGCTGTTCCTTTTGCTCCTCCACCAGAAAGTACGAGAGCTACCTTCTTTCTCTGAGGAGTATCTTGGCTATATGAGTATGATACAAATAATATGAGTATAAGAAATATTACTTTTTTCATCGCAATTGAAGTTGTTTTTATCTTGTTTTTCCTTGTTTTAATTTTCAAAAAGATTTAGGCTTATGTTAAATGTTGTACCTTCATTCTCTTTACTTAAGAAACTTATCGTACCATCATAACTTTCTATTATGTTTTTCACTATAGTCAAGCCTATACCATTGCCATCTTGTTTGGTTGTGAAGTGTGGAGTAAAAATCTTTGGAAAATCTTCCTCCTTTATCCCACAACCATTGTCATATATAGAAACTATACATAGAGAATTTTCTTCTTTGACTGTGATATTTATCTTTCCATCTTCTTTTTCTCTAATTGCCTGATAAGCATTCTTCAACAGGTTGTTAAATATTCTCACAAAGGGTTGAAGTTCTCCAACAACAAATATGTGCTGCTTTGGAGTTGAGATATTTATTTTTATATCGTTAGTGTTTTCAAACAAGTTTTTGGCAGTGGTCAAGCAATGAATTATATCTGTTTTTTCTTTCTTTGACGTAGAAGGCTTGCTATAATTATTGAGTTCTGAAGCTATTGTTGAAATAGAGTCTATTTGAGAGATAAGAGATGGAGCAAGTGTAGCAAATTTCTTCTCAAACAATTCTGGTTTTTCATTATATATTTTTTGAAGATATTGAATAGAGAGTTTCATTGGAGTTAAAGGATTGTTAATATCGTGAGCTACTTGGTTAGCAAGTTCTCTCCAAGATGTGTTTCTTTCCTGTTGCTTTAAAAGGATAGAACTTTCTTCTATCTTTTCTATCATCTGGTTATAAGTCTTGATAAGTTCGCCAATCTCATCATTTTTTTCCCAGATAATTTTTTCGTTTTTGCCGTCAATATCTACCTTTTTAAGCTTGTCTTTAAGTATTTGAAGTGGCTTAGTAATAAAATCGCTCACAAGAATAAAGATTATTATGGAGATATTGACCCAAAACAAAAACATATTTATAAAGTTATTTATAAGATTGTTGATGTTTTCCTCCATTCTCTTCTGTTGGTTAATAAATGGTATGTTGAGATAATACAAAGCCCTATCTGCGTCATCTGTTATAGTTGCATATGAAGAAGAGAAGTTTAACTCTCCTATTTTTTCTGTTGTATATAGATTAAAAACATCATTCTTGACATCCTTAGCCTTTGGATTTATTTTATCAAGTAAGAATCCTTGTTCAAAAACAGATTTTTGTGAAGTATAAACCAGAGTATAATTGGTGTCAAATAGATTTATATCGGTCAGAAAAGTATTTGACAGATTTATTATGTAAGCTTGTAAATCATCTTTACTGTTATTCTTTAGGAAATTCTCTATTTCTATTTTTACGCTTGTTGTTTTTTCCTTTAAAATATCCTGATTAAATGTTCTGTTGAAAGAGTTTATACTCCTTATACTAAAGAAGCCTGATATTATAATTCCGATTACAAATGAACCGACTAAAGAAAGAAGAATGGAAGAACGAATACCAGGAGAAAAACTCTTAAAACGAGTGGATGAAGATATAAGAAAATCTATACCAGAAATAATGATAAGCAAAAGGAAAAACAAGGATATTGCTCCAAGAATATTGTATGGCAAACGATAAGGATAGCAAACAAGGTAAGTATTGTTTCCATCTTGCAGATAGAAAGTACGATATTGTTTTTCATTTTTCCATATAGAACGAGTGTTTTTTATTGTATTTTCAAAATTTCTTTCTCCGTATGAATAAATAAGATGTTGGTTGTGATAACGAGCATAACTAAAAAGATTATCTTCTCTATTTTCTTTAGGCGAAAGCAAAAGTGAGTAATTCATATTCTTAGAATTCTTTTTCTTTAAGCACTCTACAAATATATTAACATCATCACTCTTACACAAATAGATATATGTATTGTTATTATCGTTCTCATTATCCTCCACCCAGCACATAACCGAGTCTATTCTTCGTGCTTGTCGGATACGATTTTCTACGTATGAAAGTATATTAACATAATAGTGCATAGGTTCAACCAACATTGAGTCTTTGTCTTTGAATATCAAAGTACCCACATGATAGTTTTCTGCTATACTCTTAAAATAATCATTTACTACATAGTCTTCTGCCAATGAATATTGTTTGTTGTTTATAAATTTTGCAAACCCTTCATCGCTCTCCAACGAAAGAATATGATTAACAAAATTAGCTTCCGTTTCAGGATTACGCCTATTGGCTAAAGATAAAGCCTTTTGCTCCGCTATTCTTTCTATGTTATTATGATTAAAAACTTCCATTATTGTTCCATAAATAATGGAGATCATCAAAAGAACAAGTATCTTTCTGGACAAAGCAAACCTTTTATTCTCTTGAAATGAGAAAAACTTATTACTTAAAGTATAAACAATAAAACCAGAAACAGTCAGTATTATAAAAAATAAGATATTGTTATAGTTAAGTTCTGAAGAATAAAGATAAAAAGAAATATTTGGATTGTGCGAACAAAGAAAATACACCAAATAAACATTGATAATATATACAGGCAGTAGTATAAGAAAAGCTATAATCTTAGAATTAGGCTTCTTTTTTATCAATGATATGAGCATCATCAAGGTAAAGAAAACTGAAATAATGACTAATAAATCCAGAATAAATAGTTGGTATGACTTAGGTTGATAATCGTAATGTGAAAAATCTAAATAAAAAACTCCTTGACCTCCTATCTTTATTGGTAAGTTTGTTTTCTGAAGAGAAATATCTATGCTATCGTTAAGAGAAAAGGGCTTATTAAACTTATTTTGGTTGTACGCATTTAGAATTTTATAGTTATTTTTTACAAGATATAAATAAAGCGTTGTAGTGTCTTGTGAATGAAGAGTTTTCTTTAAGTAAATACCATTGGAAATAAATACTATCTTGTTAGTATCTAAGATTGGATATTTAATAGGTATGTTGTTTGTTGTCCAATATATGAGACTATCTCCTTTAAACTGAAATTTCTCGCCTTCCTGTTCTATATTTTCATATACTTCATTGATTTTTTTTTCAAAAGAGGCTACTTGAAAATGAGGATGTAGAACAATGAAAACAAACCACAAAAGCGTAACAGCAAATATGGAGATTATGGTGTATAGTATATTACGTTTTATTCTATTAAGCAACATATCAACAACAAATTTCTGAAATACTATACTATTTATTCTTAATCTTTAAAACAAAACGAACAAGTGCAACATTTGAAATCACACTTGTTCATGCAATTATGAAAAAATAATTTATTAATGTTTAACAATAAGTTTCTTTGTTGAAAGAGTTTTACCGTCAGCTACGATAGAATAGAAATACATTCCAGAATTCAGGTTAGAAACATTAACATTAACCTTTCCATTCTTTCCTGTAGGAACACTGTATTTTGCCACTACAGTTCCAAGAGGATTTCTTATAACTATATTTGCATTTTTGTATTGCGTAGGTATTGAATAACGAATATTAGTATAAGAAGCAGCAGGTATTGGAGAAGCAGATAAAGACAGACCTACATTCTTTTCTACCTTTGGAACAGATACCTGTTCTAATGTTTCGCTATATGTTACATCAAAAGATTGTAATACTTCATCATTATCTGCAGAAACAAAACTAACTTTCACACGAGAGACATCCAAAGTAGGATAAAGATAAGTCAAATCAAAATCCCTCATTACTTCTCCTGCTTGCAAAGTTTTAACATCAGATAAATCTGTTTCAAGACAAGAACCACTGAAACACATTTGAACAGTAGCACCTTGAGAAAGATTTTTTTCTGTCAATTGAACTCTATAATTTATCTCCTGTCCAGAAATATTTTCAAAATAAATAAACGTTGCGTTAAAATCTTCATCAGAATCTAACAGCACATGGCAAACATTGTCAAACACTAATGAATCTCCACTCTCTCTTTCTATGTATGACAATCTAAACACTTGGGCATTGACAACAAACACACTGAACAATAAAACCCATAACAAATATATCTTTTTCATCTCTATATCTTTTATTTAATTAACCTCTTTATATCCGAGTTGCAAAAGTAGTACAACTTTTTAGAAAAAACAAACAAAATCAAGAATTTCTTACAAAAATTTCATTTGTTTGTAAAACTTTACCTGTATTTTTATCTGTTACAATGGCAACTACTCTGCAATTATCCAGGTTCCAATTGGAGTCAATTTTTATTGCATAGTTCTTTTTCAGAGTTTCATTGGCAGAAACTTTTTCTGTATTTATCTGCATTTCTATAAGAGGATTTGCTCTAAGTACATTTTTAAACACATAGTCTTCTATTTTTTCTGTACCATCTATTTGAACTCCGACAATATCATCTTCTACCACAACCAAAGTAAGCAATAATTCACTATTAACATCTCTTATAAATGACAGTTCTGTTCCTATATATATTTGGTTACCTGATTCTTTAACACCTAAACCTATGTTTATGCTATGAGTATTTGATGAGAGTTCTGAATTTATTACACTTTCCCAATCAGAATACTGAACCTTAGTGTTATTTCTGTTTATTATTCCAGCGGGTCTTTCATTTATTACAAAAAAATCTGCCAAAGTGTTGCCATAGTCTGTTCTTAAATCAAGATAATTATTTGACTTACCCGGCTGAGCAAGACGTCCTGCATGAATCGCAACTGCTATCAGTTTATCTCCAAAAGCTTTCTTTAAATCCTCTAACTTTTCTGCTGCACGGGGACAATTATTACAACCCCATCCTGTATGTTCTTCCAACAACACAGCCTGAGAATTTTGATTTTTTGTAACTGCTATATCTTCTTCTATTTCTGGGCCAGCAGGTTTTCGAAATTCTTGTTCATTATAGTCATCACAAGCAAAAAAAAACAATGCTCCAAGTATAGATGATAATATTATCTGTAGTTTTTTCATAACTTTTTTATATATACTGTTTATTAAGACGCTCCAAAATTACAACTTTTTATTCTCCTACCAATTTTATTTGCAAAATATTTTAAATTCTGAACAAAAAAGCTCACTTTTTTTCAACTAAAACAAAGTCTTCAAGCAAAAAAATAAGATATTTTGTAAATATTTTGAATTTATCATCGTTGTATTATAAAAATTAAGTATTTTTGTAGTCCAATTTTTAAAACACAACTTATATGAACAACATAAAAATAAAGGGATTGCTTTTGGGAGCATTCGTTTTTGTGATTACTTTTTTGAGTATCGGTTCTTTACATGCCCAAACTTTTGTTGCAGCTGCTGAAGATGGGGACCCAGTTGCTCAATATAAATTGGGAAGAATGTATTCTCAAGACGGCAAAATGCAAAAAGACATAAAGAAAGCTATATACTGGTACAAAAAAGCTGCAGAACAGAATCAAAAAGACGCTATTATGGCTCTTGGAGACTTGTACTACTACGGTACAGACGTAAAACAGAATGTTCATCTCGCCTTTACTTATTACAAAAAGGCTGCAGATTTAAACAACTATGAAGCATGTTATTCTTTAGGGGAAATGTATTCGCAAGGAGTCGGTGTTGCGAAACATCTTCCTACGGCTTTCAAATACTATAAACAGGCAGCAGATGACGGAGGTCTTGCAAAAGCTATGTTCAAAGTTGGAACTATGTATTACGAAGGAACAGGCTGCAAAAAAGATGTTGCTCAAAGCCTTAACTATGTAAAAATGGCTTATCGCGAAGGCTATCCTACAGCATTAGAATATTGGAATGAAAAACAATTATGGCAATATGAAGAATAGAAACTTAAATAATATCATCATTTTCTTTGCTTTTACATTAGTTTTATGTAATGTCAATGTAAAAGCTCAACAGAATTTAGAACTAAAAGCACGTTCTGGCAACGTTACTGCTATGTATAACTTAGCAGAACAGTATTATAAAGGAGTTGGAATGCTTCAAGACTACAAGAAAGCCTTTGTTTGGTACAAGCAAGCAGGAGACAGAGGTAATTTGGAAGCTTGTTATATGACAGCTTCTATGTATGAAGAAGGATTAGGCTGTAATCAAAACTACACTAATGCTTTCAATTATTATATAAAAGCAGCTGAACGAGGCCATGAAAGATCTCAACTAAAGGTTGCAACTATGTTTGACGCAGGATTAGGAACTCGTCAAAGCCTTTCGCGTGCTTATCTTTGGTATAGAGTATGTGCTGAAAGAGAAGAAGGCTTGGCACAAAGGCGTATCGGAGATTGCTATTTAGCAGGCGAAGTTGTTGAAGAAAATTGGCAAGAGTCTGTCTATTGGTACGAAAAAGCGATAAAGAATAACGACACCGTAGCTATGGCTTATTTAGCTTACATACTTTCAGCTAATGGATCTATCGCTCCAGATTATGAAAGAGCATACACTCTTACAAACATCGCATTGGAAAAAGATATTCCTATGGCTCAGTATGTCTATGCCGAATTATTACAAAATGGATATGCAGGAGAAAAAGATGAAAACAAAGCCCTAAAGTACTACAAACTTGCGGCCAATAATGGTATCCTGCAAGCAAAAGAAGTTATTGCCTTAAAGAACTATCAAAAGACTGATGACCTCAACGAAATCTTAAACCTAAAGAAAATCTATAAAGCAGATAGTTACCTCATTCTTGCAAAAGCATACCAAAATGGCGAAAGTGTAAAGAAGAACAAAAAGAAAGCACTGGAATTCTACACAAAAGCAGCTTCAATGGGCAATGCAGAAGCACAAGAATACTTAGAAAATCAAAAGAACAATAAAAAAAGGAGATAAGATCATGGCTGAATTGGACAAACAAGCGTTAATAAATGCTGAACAGTGGTTAAACTCAGACAGCATCAACGAAGATATAAAGAAAGAAATCAAGCGTCTAAAAGAAGAAAACATTGACGAATTCAACGACGCTTTCTACAAAAAACTTGCTTTTGGAACAGGAGGTTTAAGAGGCGTGATGGGAGTCGGCACAAACAGAATGAATAGCATTGTTGTTGCAATGGCTACTCAAGGTTTTGCCACTTATATCAAAGAACAGAATTCCGCAAAACAAGAAATAAAAGTTGCAATAGCTTTTGATAGCAGAAACAACAGCAAAGATTTTGCCACAATTGTTGCTAAAGTGTTTGCTGGCAATGGTTTCAAAGTCTTTCTATTTGAGAACATTCACCCTACTCCTCTTTTGAGTTTCGCAGTAAGAGAACTGCATTGCGATGCAGGAGTAATGCTTACTGCATCTCATAATCCTAAAGAATACAATGGCTACAAAGCATATTGGAATGACGGTGCTCAATTAGTATTCCCTCATGACGAGAACGTAATAACAAGAGTTGATGCAATAAATGATATTTCTCAAGTCATCATGCAGGAGAATATGGATAACATAACCATACTTCCTGACGAATTTGACAAAATATATTTCGAAAAAATCAAAACTTTGTCTCTTGCAGACAAAGGATTGGAGAACTACAAGAACATTAAAATTGCTTATACGCCTTTGCATGGAACAGGATTCAGAATTGTACCAGAAGCACTTAAACTATACGGTTTCAACAACATAGTTACTGAAAAGCAACAAAGCATTCCAGACGGCAATTTCCCAACAACTGTCTCTCCAAACCCTGAGGAAAGGAAAGCATTGGAACTTGGCATAAAACTAATGGAGGAAGAAAAAGCAGACATTCTTCTTGCCACTGACCCAGATGCTGACCGTGAGGCTCTGACAATAAGGGACAACGAAGGAAAGGTAATGATGCTCAACGGCAATCAAACCGCAACTCTCCTTACTTACTATATCCTTCAAAGATATACAGAGCTTGGTCTTTTGAAAGGCAACGAATTTATTATAAAAACAATAGTTACATCTGAACTTATCAAAGTTTTAGCTGAAGACTATAAAGTAAAATGCTATGATGTTTTGACTGGTTTCAAATGGATTGCTGACAAAATACTTAACTTGGAGGGTAAGGAGCAATATATCGGCGGAGGTGAAGAAAGTTATGGCTATTTGTTAGGTGATTTCGTAAGAGATAAAGATGCAGTCTCAACTTGCTGTATTTTAGCAGAAATGTGTGCATGGGCAAAACAAAATGGCAAAACTATTTATGATATTCTTTTAGAGATATACCGTAAATATGGTTACTACCAAGACGGTCTTGTTTCCATAGTCCGCAAAGGCAAGACGGGAGCAGAGGAGATAGAAAAAATGATGTCTGACTTCAGAAACAATCCTCCAAAGACTATTATCGGAAAAAGGGTTGTAAAAATCAATGATATAGAACTGCAGATAAGCAAAGACCTTATCAACAACAAAGAAGAAAAACTTTCTCTTCCTAAATCTAATGTTCTACAATATTATTTGGAAGACGGAAGCAAAATCTCTGTCCGTCCTTCCGGCACAGAACCTAAAATAAAATTCTACTTTGGAGTAAGGTCTGAGTTTAATGCAAATGATAACTTTGCAGACTTATTAGAACAATCTCAAAACAAGATAGAACAAATCAAAAAAGAGTTAAATCTTGTATAAATCTATATCTCAACACGTTCTACAAGGAGATAAAATCATAAAGAGAAGATTTTGAAGATGATTAATCCCAAAATTTATGAATTTGATGCTGTCATCATTCCCGACAATGAGATTGATGCGGCGTGGGTTGAGTTTCCTTTTGATGTAAGACAAGAATTTGGCAAAGGAAGAGTGAAGGTTCGGGCTACATTTGATGGTATTAAGTACGATGGCTCACTTGTTAAAATGGGAACAGAACAACATATCATAGGAGTTCTGAAATCTATCCGCAAAAAGTTAGGCAAACAAGGCGGAGACACAATACATGTAACCATACAGGAAAGAGAATAAAAACTATCATTTAATCCTACAAAAAAAAGAGTTGGTTTTAAAAAATTAAAACCAACTCTTTATACTATAAACATCAAGATTTAAAAATTTAAAACCAAGTCTTTTTTTCTCAAAACGAAGAGTTTTTTTTCTACATAGAATATACCTTGTATCATTTTGAAAAATATGCGTAAATTTTGATACATTCCTTTTTTCACCTAAATATATCCATGCTACCTATTCATTTTTCCTATTATTTCAATAATTTATAGGCAGACTCACAAAAAAAGTTTCATAAATTAAGTTCAATATATCATACTTTTTTGTTACCTTTGCAACGAATTTAGATTATTAACTAACATTTATTTGGATGATACTTACAATATTCACTATGCTTGGCTCACTGGCACTTCTTATGTTTGGTATGAAGTCTATGAGTGAAGCCTTGCAAAAAATGGCTGGACCACAGTTGCGACACGCACTTGGAGCCATGACTTCAAATCGTTTTACAGGATTATTAACAGGCGCTATTGTTACAGCCTCTGTACAGTCATCAACGGCTACTACTGTGATGACTGTTTCATTTGTCAATGCCGGCTTACTTACTCTTGCACAAGCTATCTCGGTCATAATGGGAGCCAACATCGGCACTACGCTTACAGCTTGGATTATGGCTTTAGGTGCATCGTTCGATATAAGTATCGTAAGTTATGTCAGCTTTTTTATCGGTATCATCATGATATATATGAAAAAGCACCGCTACATCGGCGACTTTCTCTTTGGTTTAGGATTGCTTATCTTGGGACTAACTACGCTACGTCTTACAGGCCAAGCTATGGATTTAGGACACAACGAAAACGTATTGTCATTCTTCAAATCGTTCGACATGCATTCCTATTGGACTATTTTCACTTTTTTATTCTTAGGCGGTATACTAACATTCTGTGTGCAATCTTCAGCAGCAGTAATGGCCATCACCATGCTACTATGCGGTAGCGGTGCTATGCCTATTTCTATGGGTATTGCCTTAGTACTGGGTGAGAATATCGGCACTACTATTACCTCTAACTTAGCTGCCCTTTCAGCCAACACACAGGCACGCCGAGCAGCCTTAGCTCATATGTTCTTCAACGTCTTTGGCGTCATTTGGATACTCGTGGTCTTCTACTGGTTCGTAGATGGTATAGAATGGATGGTACAACGTGTTGGTGGCGGAGTAATGCATCAAGACATGAACAGCCTGCCAAAAGAAACATATCTAACTTTTGTGTTGGCAGCCTTCCACACAGGTTTCAATGTCATCAACGCAACTATCCTCATTTGGTTTATACCTCAGATTGAGAAATTTGTATGCTGGGTCATCAAGCCTAAGAAGATGGACGAGGAGGAGGACTTCCGCCTACATTTCATTACAGCTGGTTTTATGAAAACCCCAGAACTCTCCGTACTTGAAGCACATAAAGAGATTCAAGCTTTCTCTAATAGAATGCAACGTATGTTTGGTATGGTACAGGAGTTACTTGATCGTTCTTCAAGCGAGCGTAGTAAGGAGAAGAACAACGAGGCTGATTTCAACAAGCTTTACGCACGCATTGAGAAATACGAAGGAATCTCCGACAACATGGAATTTGAGATAGCCAAATACCTTGAGAGCGTTAGCGACGCTCACCTTTCTGACGATACAAAGGGCAAGATTCGTGCTATGCTTCGTGAGATTAGCGAACTGGAATCTATAGGTGATGCTTGTTTCAACATGGCTCGCACTATCAATCGTAAATATTCAAAGAGAGAAGATCATTTTATAGAGAAACAGTACAGCGATCTTCACAAAATGATGGAACTCATAGATCAAGCTCTTACCCAGATGAACAAACTGATGGGTGGCCGCAAGGAGGCTTACGATGTTAATCTCACTTTCGATATAGAGAACAACATCAACAACTGTCGTAATCAGTTAAGAGCCCAGAACATTGTTGATGTCAACAACCACCTCTACACCTATGCCGAGGGGACTATCTTCATAGACCTTGTGAACGAGTGTGAGAAGTTAGGTGATTACGTGGTTAATGTAGTAGAAGCTCGTATGGGCACTCGCCAGCGCGAAGCCTAATCAAAAATAAAGAAAAAAATAATAAAAATTAATGACCATATTCACAGATAAACTGTATTCTCATCAGTCTGACTTCTTCTTCTGTGTATTCATCATAGCCTAATTCTTCCATCACCTCTTGAATATCGTCTGTTTCCATTTCTTTTAAACATTCAAGGATTTCATCTTGATGATAAGGATCTACTACTTCATTAATATAATAGGATATATCTAACTTTGTTCCTGAAGAAATAATAGACTCTATTTCTGTTAGAAGTTCTTCCATTGTCAGACCTTTGCCACGAGCAATATCTTCTAAGGCAAGTTTTTTGTCTATACTTTTTATAATATATACTTTCAAACCACTCTTATTAACAAGGCTTTTTACAACCATTTCTTGTGGCTTTTCTATATCATTATCTTCCACATATCTTTTTATAGTATCACAAAACTCTTGCCCATATTTTTTTGCTTTAGCCTCTCCTACACCAACGATATTTTTCATTTCTTCTATTGTTGTAGGATACTGAATAGTCATATCACTTAAAGAACGCTCCTCAAAAATAACGTATGGCGGTAACTTTTCTTTTTGTGCAATAGAATTTCGTATGTCTTTCAATATAGAGAACAATACGCTATCAACAGCGGCACTCTCTCCGCTTGAAGTCATTATTGCTTCTTCTTCTGCAATGTCTTCATTATAATCATGGTCTTCTGGTACAAGTATGTCATAAGGTTTTTTTAGAAAATTATAACCTTCTTTCTGTATCTTCAAAAGTCCATAACTTTCAATATCTTTTCTAAGGAAACCTTCCAAAATACATTGTCTAATAACTGCTTTCCAATGAAGTTCTTTGTCGTTTGCTCCAATACCAAACCACTCTAACTTATCATGCTTACACGTTTTTATGGCAGTAGTCTTTCTTCCCATAATTATATCCAAAAGATGAGTAGATTTAAACATCTGCTTAACTCCATAAACCAATTCAATGACAGCTATGATATCATCTTTTGAATTTACTTTTGTTTTTGGATGAAGACAATTGTCGCAATTATTACAAGAACCCTCTGGATATTCTTCTCCGAAGTATTTTAACAGGTTTATTCTTCTACAAACAGCACTTTCAGTATAAGACATTGTCGCTTCTATAAGACCTGCTGCAACTTCTCTTTCTGGTACTGTCTTATCTACAAGAAACCTTTCTAACTTATTTATATCTTTTTCTGAATAGAAAGCAATGCATTTTCCTTCGCCTCCATCTCTCCCTGCTCGTCCTGTTTCTTGATAATATCCCTCTAAACTTCTTGGCATATCATAGTGAATAACATAACGAACATCTGGTTTATCTATTCCCATTCCAAAAGCAATAGTTGCAACAATAACATTTATTTCTTCTAAAATAAACTTATCCTGATTCAAAGCTCTTGTTGAAGCATCTAAACCTGCATGATATGGCAAAGCCTTTACTCCATTTAAGTTAAGAATTTCAGCAACTTCTTCTACTTTCTTTCGGCTTAAACAATATATTATACCACTTTTGTTTTGATTATCTTTTATAAAACGTAGGATTTGCTTTATTACATCTTTTTCATCTCGTGGTTTTGGTCTTATCTCATAATATAGGTTTGGACGGTTGAAAGATGCAATATAAACAGCAGCATCTGGAATTTCAAGATTTTTTATTATATCTTGTCTTACTTTATCTGTAGCAGTAGCAGTCAGAGCAACAAGAGGAACATTTTGACCAATATTATTAGCTATTTCTCTTATCCTTCTATATTCTGGACGAAAATCATGACCCCATTCACTTATACAGTGAGCTTCGTCTATTGCATAAAAAGAAATTTGTATCTTAGAAAAGAAATCAACATTATCTTGTTTAGTAAGGGATTCCGGTGCAACATATAATAATTTTGTCCTTTTGTTTCTTATATCACTCTTCACAGTATCCATCTCTCGCTTGGACAGAGAAGAGTTCAAGAAATGAGCGACTGAATCATCGTTGAGCATCTGTCGAATAGCATCCACTTGATTTTTCATCAAAGAAATAAGTGGAGAGATTACTATTGCAGTACCATCCATGAGCAAAGCTGGTAGTTGATAGCATAAACTTTTACCTCCTCCTGTAGGCATAATGACCATTACATTCCTACCACTAAGGATGTCTTTAATAACTTTCTCTTGATAACCCTTGAAATTTGTAAAGCCGAAAATCCTTTTTAGTTCAGCGTACAAATCAATCCCTTCATATTTTTTTACGTTGTCATTCATTCCTTATACCAAAAAATATTTATAAATTTGCAACTCCTACTTTTAGATAAACAAAAGTATTAAAAATATTTAATATGGACAAAATATTTGACATAAAAAATTTAATAAAACATACAATTGAGCAAGAAGCGTCAGCTATTTCAAACCTTACGAACTATGTTACAGATGATTTTTCTAAAGCTGTTGAACTCATTTATCATTCAAAAGGAAGAGTTATAATAACAGGTATTGGAAAAAGTGCGAACATTGCTAACAAAATTGTTTCAACCCTTAATTCCACAGGAACACCTGCTATCTTTATGCATGCTGCTGATGCAATTCATGGAGATTTAGGAATGATACAAAAAGAAGATATTGTTATCTGTATTTCAAAGAGTGGTAACACACCAGAAATAAAAGTTCTCGTTCCTCTTATTAAAGCAACATCATCTCCTTTGATTGCTATCGTAGGAGAAGAAGAAAGCGTTCTTGCAAAAAGTGCTGATTATGTACTAAACTGCCATGTAAGCGAAGAAGCAGACCCTAATAATCTCGCTCCTACTTGTTCTACAACTGCACAATTAGTTATAGGCGACGCTTTGGCTGTTGCTCTTTTAAAAATGAAAGGCTTTTCGAAAGAAGACTTTGCTCGTTATCACCCAGGAGGTTCTTTAGGAAAAAGACTTTATCTTAAAGTTGCCGACATATACCCCAACAATGAAAAACCTCAAGTTAGTCTTAATACACCTCTTAATGAAGTGTTAATGGAAATAACTTCTAAACGATTAGGCACTACTGCTGTTATTGATAATGGAATAGTTGAAGGAATAATAACTGACGGCGACCTTAGAAGAATGCTAAACAAACAAGAAAGCATTATACCTCTTAATATCTTAGCTAAGGATATAATGACAAAACAACCAAAATGTATTTCTTATGATGCTTTTGCTGTAAAGGCTTTAGAAATTATGAGAGAAAATCAAATAACTTCTCTTTTGGTTGTTGATAATGACAAAAAATATCTTGGAGTAATTCATCTGCATGACCTTATTAAAGAAGGAATAATATAGTTTATAAATATGAATGGTCTTTTTACAGAGGTCAAAATTAAACCTTATGATAGTAAAATCTCTCATAAGGATAATATTCTTTTGATTGGTTCTTGTTTTACTGATGAAATAGGAGGAAAGTTTCAAATATGCGGTTTCAATACTCTAAAAAATCCATTTGGAATACTATATAATCCTCTATCTATAGCCACTTGCTTAAACAGAATCGCAAAGCAAGAGTTTTTTAGTGAAGAAGACTTAATCCTTTCCAATGAATACTATTACCTTTTCTCTGCTCATGGTGATTATAGAGCAAAAACAAAAGAAGAATGCTTAGAAAAAATCAACAAAAGTATAAAACTAAACCACGAATTCCTAAAACAGTCTGATTATATCTTTTTAACTCTTGGAACTTCTTGGACTTATTGGTATAAGCCTTTGAACTATCTTATGGGGAACTGCCATAAAATAGATAATAAACTTATAGAAAGACGCCTTATTCCTTATAATGAATCTTCAAAAGCTTTATTGGAAGCTATACTAACAATAAAAACAGTTTTCAAAAAAGAATACAAAATCATTTTTACTCTTTCTCCAATACGACATTGGCGAGAAGGATATAGAGATAATCTTGTTAGCAAGTCTCATCTTGTTCTTGCTATAGAAGAAATGCAGAAAAAAGACCTTGTTTCTTATTTTCCTTCATACGAAATAGTAATGGACGAACTTAGAGACTATCGTTTTTATGCAGAAGATATGTTGCACGTTAATTCAACAGCGGTTAATTACATTTGGGAAAAGCTTTCGCAAACATACTTTTCTTCTCAAACACAAGAACTAAATAAATTATTCCATAAACTTTGGACTATGCAAAACCATAGACCGTTAAATTCAGATACTACTTTATATTCTCAACATAAAGAAAAGATTGCTGAATTGAAACAACAACTTCAGCCACATACAAACCTTATTCTTCATTAGCCACAAAGGCTATAAAAGTTTAAATCTTCGTGATTGAGAATTTCGCAAGTAGAACTTCTTTTGACTTCTTACTTAAATTTTATTATATTAAACACCCAATTAGCAATAAAAACTATAATAATTGTTGCATATTCTAATTTACTCAAGCGTTTATGCAAAATCTTATCTGCCGTATTTGTCTTACAAAAAATATCTTTTACTACAATAAATACAAGTACAAGAAAGGCTAATGCCAAAATAACTGTTACAGGATTATAATATAATGCATCAGTAATTTCGCCTTTTGATAGACAAATCAATGCTCTTGTACTTCCACAACCAACGCAGGGAATATTGGTTATCTTTCTAAATATACAAGTAACAGGTATATATTTACTGAAACATAAATACAATGTTACAAGTAAAAATATACCTGTCATCTTACATAATCTTGCAATATGTGATTGCATTCTATTTAAAACATCATTGTTGCTTCTAAGAATTTTCTGTAGTTGTATTTTTTTGTTCTATCCTGTACAGTAAACCAATCTATTATTGTCCAAATACCGCAAGCACCTCCTGTAAGTAATTTAGCAACTCCTAAACCTGTTTCACCTAACAAGAATCTATCTATACCAAGACTTCCTACCAAGATAGAAATAATTAATAATGTTGTCGGACTTTTAAGATCCAATGTTTGAAGAGCCATAAACTTGTCATCGCTAAGTTCTTCTAATTTTTGTTTCACCATCATTAAATCACCCACACTAAACTTGTCTCTGTTCGTCATCATAAACATATCCACCTTATTCTGCTCCATATTCTTTGTTTTCTTTTCCGTGATTTCATAGAAAAGGGGTTGTTCCTTTTACAACCAAGTTTTTTAATACACTAAAAGCGTGAAATCACACGTGTTTTAGATTATTCCAAAGCACAACGCTTTTTATCTTTTCTTTAATTTTAGCCACGAAACAAAAGTTTCAAGACTGACACTCATTAAACAATAAGCAATTGCAAAGATAAAAAATTTTCTATAGAAATAGAAAATAATAAAAAAAAATTACACTTTATTTTTGTTTCACTACTTAATTTCGTAATGTATAAGCACAATTTAAATAGTCTAAATACGATAAATAAATTATTTAACAGGACTTATTTATTGTTTAATTTTGCCAAATTATAAAAAAGCACTATTTTTGCAAACTCATTTCCAAGACTTATTTGGGAGGTAAATAAAAGAAAATTAATTAATAACAAAAATAAAAAGATAGAAATGGCAAATAGCAAATTTAAAAGTTGGTTAGCACAAGAAGGCTCAGAAAGATTTGGTTCTAAAGAGTTCTTTAAGTCGTATCTGTTCATCATAATAGGAACAGCTTTGTACGTGGGAGCGGACATTATCTTCGCATATCCTTACAATCTTGCTCCAGGTGGAGTTGGAGGCTTGTCAAATGTATTAAATGTTTTGTTCCCTTGGAAAGTTTCTTACTACTATTATGCAATGAATGTACCTTTATTCATTATAGGATTCATTGTACTTGGACCTAAATTCGGCATTAAAACAATGCTTTCTGTAATTGTAAGCTTTCTTGTTATATGGTTAGTAGAAGTTCATTTGGCATACGAGCCTGTTATAAAGATTGGAGAATTATTTAGCAAAGATCCTACAGCTTCATTGCAAAATGGTGAATATTCATGGGCTTCTAATCTATTTTTAAAAGTTGAGAGAGAAAACTTAGGTATGGAACCTTTCTGGTTTATGCCTGATTATATGCTTAACACTGTTATTGCTGGTGTTATCTATGGTATTGGTATTGGTATGATATTTAAAGCAGGTGCTACATCTGGCGGAAGTGATATTATATCTATGATTATCCACAAATACACTAATATATCTCTTGGAACACTTGTAATCATTGTTGATACAACTATTTCTTGTACTTCTTTCTTAATCAACCATGATTTCCGTTTTCCTATCTATTCAATCATCCTTGTTTATATAGAAGGTAAGATAATAGATATGATTGTTCCTCCACCACCAAAGAAAAAGAAAGAAAAAGAAATTGCACAAGCTGCATAATCTAATGAATGGTCAATATAGAAAATTTGATTAACGATTGGTTGGCCTTGGTGCAACGGCACTAAACAAAACCATTGAAAAGAGAAGCGGACTCTGCTACATAGAGTGTCCGCTTCTGTGTTTTTATAACCATATAATCAGATGGTTAGATAAAATTATAAAAAGTCTTGATTCCTGCAAAAAAAGTCTTGATCTTTTTTTCTTAAAACTTGATCTTTTTTTGCTAAGTCTTGATGTTTATATGCAAAAGACTTACTCTTTTTTATCAGGATTTTACTGTAAAAGAATTTCCCTTACTTTTTCCTCTATTTCTTGTTCAAGTTCTGGATTATCTTGCAACAGTTGTTTAACAGAATCCCTTCCTTGTCCTATCTTTGTATCACCGTATGAGAACCAAGAACCGCTTTTCTTTATCACATCATGTTCTACTGCTACATCTATTATCTCTCCTAATTTGGAAATACCTTCACCAAACAATAAATCAAACTCCACTTGCTTGAAAGGAGGAGCAACCTTATTCTTTACTATCTTTACTCTCACACGATTACCGTATGGTTTGTCTCCATCCTTGAGTGTTTGTATCTTTCTTATATCTAAACGAACAGAAGAGTAGAACTTCAAAGCATTACCTCCTGTTGTTGTTTCAGGATTGCCATACATTACTCCTATCTTATCTCTTAATTGGTTGATAAATATACAACAGCATTTTGTTTTGCTTATTGTTGAGGTCATCTTTCTAAGAGCCTGAGACATCAGACGAGCTTGTAATCCCATTTTGCTATCTCCCATTTCTCCTTCTATTTCACTCTTTGGAGTAAGAGCAGCAACAGAGTCTATTACTATTATATCTATTGCTCCTGAAGAAATAAGGTTTTCTGCAATCTCTAAAGCCTGTTCGCCATTGTCTGGCTGTGAGATATAAAGATTTTCTACATCAACACCAAGTTTTTGAGCATACACACTGTCAAAAGCATGTTCAGCATCTATGAAAGCAGCTATTCCGCCATTCTTTTGTGCCTCTGCAATACAATGAATAGCTAAAGTTGTTTTACCAGAAGACTCAGGACCATATATTTCTACTATTCTTCCCTTTGGCAAACCTCCAACTCCAAGAGCTATATCCAAAGAAAGGCTACCTGTAGGTATGACATCAACTTGCTGAATTGTTTTATCTCCAAGTTTCATCACAGATCCCTTACCATAACTCTTTTCTATTTTACTTAATGCTGCCTGAAGAACTTTTAGTTTCTCCAATTTCTCCACATTACCATTATTCTGCTCTTTTGCCATATTATTTAAGATTTTAGATTTGATTATATTCTTTTTTTATTATTAACGATGAAGTACTTGCTCCAAAATAACGTCTAACTGTTCGCGAGACTGAACCAATACTTCTCGTGGCTTGCTTCCTCTGAAAGGTCCGACTATTCCTGCAGACTCCAATTGATCTACTATCTTTCCTGCACGATTATAACCTATTGCAAATTTGCGTTGAAGAGTTGAAGTACTGCCGTGTTGAGTATCTACTATGCAAATAGCAGCATCTTCAAACAAAGGATCTAATCTTCCGTTGGAAATATCTACAGTTTCATGCTCTCCTGCTTCTTCTATTGGAGGTTCAGGCAGTTCAAAACAATCAGGATAACCTTGTTGTTCACAAATAGCTTGTACAAGACTTTCTATTTCTGGAGTATCTATCAAGGCACACTGCAAACGTGTAAGTTTTCCACTTGCAGAGAAAAGCATATCTCCTCTTCCTATTAATTGTTCTGCTCCTGGAGTATCAAGAATAGTTTTTGAATCAACCATACTACTTGTTTTGAAAGCAGCACGAGCAGGGAAATTCGCTTTTATCTTTCCTGTTATTATATCAACACTTGGCCTTTGAGTTGCAATAATAAGATGTATTCCTACTGCACGAGCTAACTGAGCAAGACGACATATTGGTTCTTCTATTCTTTTTCCTGCTGTCATTATAAGGTCAGCAAATTCATCTATCACAACAACAATATAAGGCATATAGCCATGCCCGTCTCTCATCGGAATACGTCTTGCAATGAACTTTTCGTTATATTCTGTTATCTTCTTACATTGTGCATCTTTAAGTAGGTTGTATCTTTGATCCATGAGAACACATAAAGAACGCAAAGTCTTTTCTACATCATTAACATCTGTTATAACAGCCTCATCTCCTCCTGGAATTTTTGCTAAGTAATGTCTTTCTAAGTTTGAATATAAGGATAATTCTACTTTCTTTGGATCTACAAAGACAAATTTCAACTCTGACGGATGTTTTCTGTATAAAAGAGAAGTAACTATTGCATTTAGACCCACAGATTTTCCTTGTCCTGTTGCTCCGGCCATAAGCAAATGAGGAGCCTTTGCTAAATCAGTTACAAAAGGCTGATTTTCTATTGTCTTTCCTATAACTATTGGCAGTTCCGCTTTACTATTCTGAAACTCCTGAGACTCTATCATAGACTTCATTGAAACAATCTGAGGATTAGAGTTAGGCACTTCTATACCTATTGTTCCTTTTCCAGGAATAGGTGCAATAATTCTTATACCTAAAGCTGCTAAACTTAAAGCAATATCATCTGCCAACCCTTTTATCTTTGAAATTCTAATACCAGGAGCAGGAACTATTTCGTAAAGAGTTACGGTAGGACCAGGCGTTGCTTCTATACTTGTAATAGCAATGCCATAGTTTTTAAGAGTTTCCTTGATTCTTCTGTTATTTAGCAACAGTTCAGTTTCACTTACTACTTTATTCTTTTTGTCGTAGTCGGTTAAAAAGTCTGTCGTTGGGCTGACAAAACTACTCAATTCTAAACGAGGGTCAAAAGGTTCATCTACACTATAATGGCTTTGAGGTCCTTCACTTTGTTCTTCTTCTGTAATTGCCACCTTTTCATCTGTTGCTTTTATGCTAAAAGGTATATCTTCTTGTTGTTTTTCTTCTTCAGATGTTTCTTGCTGATTATCTTCCACTGTTATAGTCTTACCGTCTCTTTTTACAGTAAAAGTGGTTAGTCTATCTATTTCTTCTTGTGATAATTTATCGGGATTTGTATTTATCTCCTTTTTAGTTACTACTGGTTTAGGGTCAAGTTTAACAGGAATATCTATTTCTTGTTCCTTTTCTTCTTCAAAAGCACCTGGAAAAGATTGTTCTTCTTCAAAGACATCTTTTTCTCTATAACCTCTTTCAAGATTCATCTTTTCTGCAGGAATAACGGATATTGGTCTTTCGCTTTCAAAATCTTCATCATCTTCTTTTTGAGTTTGTTTGCGAGAAAGAAATTCTACAATTGAAGAATATTTAACATTGAAAACAAACATCGGCACAATAATGGTAAATGCAATATGAACTAAAACACAACCTATAACACCAATATAAGAACACCAAAGACTATTGATAGCAACGCCAACATTACCCGCAAAATCTTCCATTCTCTGCACTCCACAGCCTTCTACTACAAAACCAAAAATACAAGACAACCACAACATAACAAGCAGAGTACTTACTATCTTATGAGCAAAGTTGTCTATTTGAACTTCAAATAATCTCAAGCCTATTAGTGCAAAAAGAATAAGGAAACCAAATACTCCTATTCCAAAAGTATATCTGATAAACACGTATGCTGTGAAAGCACCTATATTCCCACACCAATTATCTATGTCATTGATTTTCGTTAATAGAGAATAAGGAGTAATGTTTTCTACAAGAGAATAATCTGAAAACCATGTAACAAAAAAAGAAACAAATGATATAAAACAAAATACTACAAACAAAAACAAGCACACAGCAACAACTCTTGGGAATTGCTCTGAACGAACACCTCTTTTAATTAAAGAAAAGACACTTTCGGATTTTTGTTTTGTTTCCTTAGTTTTCTTTGAAGTAGATTTTCGTTTTGTAGTCTTTGTTTTTGATGGCATTGTTTTTCTATTTTATTAGGGACTTTAAAAAAATTAATCTTTTAAAGTCCCTAAAATGTAATTACATATCTTCTTCGTCTTCTCCGCCACCACCAAATAGAACTCTAAGCATATCGCTTAAATCCTCTTCACTGATTTCTTCGTAACCAGATTCAAGCATAAGGTCTGTATCTTTCACTTTTCCTTTCAAAAGTTCTGATGCTGTAAAAGTAACAGACAATGCATCCGAAAACTTCACAGGGTATTCCATTGGAAAAGCATCTAAACCAGGATAAGTTGTAAGATCCATTTTTGGTCCTATCTCTTTGGTAACATATATAGTTTCTTTTACTTCTTCACCTTCTGCATCCTTGAATACAGCAAGTACCTCTTCGCATTGTAATCCTGCTATTTCTTTTTTCTTGCCTGTGTATTCATATTTGGTGTCTTTAAGCATTTCTTTTAGTTTTTCTTCTGTTATTTTGCTCTTAACATACCACTTACCAGACATTCCTTCGTATGGTCCTTCATCTGGTATCATTGAAAAGTCAAACAAAGTCATAACAACATTATTGTTAGCATTTGCTATGCTTTTACCTAAACCCATAGTAGATAAATCAACCTGACCTGCAAGATTTTCAAAAACTTTTACCTCCCATTCCTCTGGTACTCCTTGAGGAACATTTCCTGTCCAAGTAAGTTTGTATTTTACTAATCCTGCCCATTTTCCTTGTTGAGCCATTGCAGAAAAACCTGCCATAACGATAAGAGCTAAAACTCCAATGCTTAAAACTAACTTTTTCATTTTTTTATTCATTTATTTATTATTAATTTCCAAAAGGCAAAATTACAATTTTTATTCCATTTTATCTATAATAAATCAAAATTTTACAAAAAAAAGTATTCATTAGCAAAAAAAGTACTATTTTTGTGCTTTGAATTATAAACATTTATTAAATATTTAATTTATGAAAAAATTATTTTTATCTTTAATCTTTAGTGTGCTTGCTATAGTATTATTTGCTCAAACTCCAACAATAGTAAGCACAAATCCTCAAAACAAACACCTTGTTTTTGAAGAATATACAGGAGTAAATTGTGGTTATTGTCCTGCTGGTCATGAATGGCTTAACGAAATGGCAGATTATTATCCAGGAACAGTTGTAATAAACATACACCAAGGCGTATATGCTGCAAGATATACAACACAATGGGGAAATTCCCTTGCGAATCAAGTTGCATTAAGTGGTTATCCTGCTTTCACTATGAATAGAAAAACAAATAATAATTGCAAAATTATCAATTATTATTCTAATGATTACAATGTTTCAACTGAGGCTTACTCATTAGTAAATACAACTTCTCCTGTTAATGTTGCTGCTACTGCAGAAATAGATTTTTTAACAAGAGTAATGACTATTCATGTAGAAGTTTATTACACAAGTGATGTTACTGGTCAAAATGGTAGTAGTCTTAATGTAGCTCTTTTACAAGACTATGTTAAAGGTCCTCAAGCAAATTATGGTCCTTATAATCAATCTCAAATAACAGAAGATGGACAATATAT
>Ga0256406_1001806_pt1 | contig 32909 bp, 31 predicted proteins | sample RumenRJG_03DNA_FD_185986 | JGI IMG/M metagenome (GOLD analysis project Ga0256406, IMG submission 185986) | Bovine rumen microbial communities from Lethbridge, Alberta, Canada - RJG_03 | ecosystem: Host-associated > Mammals > Digestive system > Stomach > Rumen | place: Canada: Alberta | collected...
ATTGTGTAAGCGATTACAAGAAATTGTTTGCTACACTGTGTGTTCCCCAAAAGGGCGTCTTGTATGCCAGAATTTGGCTTGACGATATTATAAGCAAAAAAAGCTTTTATGAAAATACTTTCTTTGTCCCAAAAAGACAAAATCTGTCTCTAGGCTTCTCTATTTGGGCTTCGCGCTTTTACCCTACCTCGGTCAGGAACTTTTGAAGTGTTATAATGGTCTCAATTTTAAGCGTTAACGAGGATTGAATCATGCAGAAAATCACGAAAGCCGTCATTCCAGCAGCCGGATTAGGAACCCGTTTCTTACCTGCTACCAAAGCACTTCCGAAAGAAATGCTCCCAATTGTCGATACGCCGAATATCCAATACATCGTCGAAGAAGCCGTCAAAGCCGGTATCAAAGATATCCTGATCATCATCTCCGGAAGCAAGGAAGCTATCGAAGATTATTTCGATGTCAATGCCGAACTCGAGATGAGACTGAAAGCTTCCAAGAAAGATAAACAGGCCGACGAGATCCGCGCAATCACCGATATGGCCAATATCGTCTATATCCGCCAGAAGGAACCGAAAGGTTTAGGACATGCGGTATTATCCGCTAAACCGTTTATCGGAAACGAACCTTTTGCTGTTCTTCTCGGGGATGACCTCATCACCAGCGATGAAAAACCGGCTATCGGCGAATTGATCGATGCCTACTACAAGACCAACGGCGGAACAATCTTAGGTTGCAAACGCGTCAGCAAAGATATGCTTCATAAATACGGTGTTGTCAAACCCGTCAAAGACGGCACCAAGGATCTCTTTGAGATCAATGACTTCATCGAGAAGCCGAAGGATCCTTCGCTTGCCCCTTCGGATGTTGCGTGTTTAGGAAGATATGTGCTTCCTGGTTGCATCTTCGATTATCTGGAAAAAACTAAAGCTGGTGTCGGTGGAGAGATTCAGCTCACTGATGCTATCAAAGCCAGCATGAAAACCAATCCGTGCTACGCCAAGATCTTCACCGGTACCCGTTACGATATCGGCGATAAATTCGGCTATGTCAAAGCCATTATCGACTTTGCTCTCAAGAGAGAAGATTTAGGCGAAGAAGTCAAAGACTATATCAAGCAGTTAGCTAAGACTCTCTAGTCAGAAAGAAGAAAGAACATGGAAGAACAGAAAACACAGAAGAAGGTCATGCTGACCGGAGATCGTCCGACCGGTAGGCTCCATATCGGACACTATGTCGGCTCTTTAAGAAGAAGAGTCGAACTTCAGGAACAAGGCGATTTCGATGAGATGTATGTCATGATTGCCGATACCCAGGCTCTCACCGATAATGCCGGTAACCCACAGAAAGTAAGAGACAACGTCATCGAAGTTGCTCTCGATTATCTTTCTGCTGGATTGGATCCGAAAAAGACGACAATCTTCGTTCAGTCTCAGGTTCCTCAGCTTTTCGAACTCACCTGCTACTATCTCGACTTAGTGACTCTTTCTCGCCTTGAACGCAACCCTACGGTCAAGAGCGAACTTCAGATGCGTAACTTCGAAGATTCGATTCCGGCTGGATTCCTTTGTTACCCTGTTTCACAGGCAGCCGATATCACGGCTTTCGATACCACCATCGTTCCGGCCGGTGAAGATCAGTCTCCGATGATCGAGCAGTGCAACGAAATCGTCCACAAGTTCAATTCTCTCTATGGAGATACATTGACTCCTTGTAAGATTCTGCTTCCGGAAAACGAAGCTGCCCGCAGACTTCCTGGCACCGATGGCAAAGCCAAGATGTCGAAATCCTTAGGAAACTGCATCTACCTCAGCGATAGTGCCGAAGAAGTGAACAAGAAAGTCATGTCGATGTTCACCGATCAGACTCACCTTAAAGTCGAAGATCCCGGTCATACGGAAGGAAATCCGGTTTTCATCTATCTCTCCGCTTTCGTCAAAGACGAACACTTTGCCAAGTATCTTCCGCAGTATAAGAACTTTGACGAACTCAAAGCCCATTACGAAAGAGGCGGCTTAGGCGATGTCACCGTCAAGAAGTTCTTAGCGCAGGTTCTTAACGATACCCTTGATCCGATCCGCGCCAGACGTAAGGAATACGAAAACAACATTGCCGGCGTCTATCAGATCTTAGAGGAAGGTTCGGCCAAAGCCAGAGCCAAAGCTAGTGAGACCGTCAAGCGTGTGGAAAGAGCCTTAGGCGTCAACTACTTTGAGAACCGCAAGTTCATCGAAAAACAGCAGAAAGCTTTCAACAAGAAACACAGAGACGAAGAAGCCAGAGCTGCTTACTTAGCGAAGCAGAAGAAAAACTAATCTTAAGAATGGGATATTTCTCTAATCAGGAATATCCCCTTTTTCATTTTTAATCCGTTAAGAAACAACTTTATTCATGTAAGTAACGTTTTCTTATCCATATTGAACTACATCTTGTCACTCGAAGGGACACTATGGTATAGTACCCGCATTCTTAAGGAGCTTAAACCAATGCGCATTTTCTCGTTCTGAATCCTGACCGAACTTCTGTAGATAGGAAACGTCTTTCTCGGATCAGGCCATTTTTCCTATCGCAAAGACATTCCTCAGAAAGAGAGAATACGCATGTCGATAATCAAAGTAGATCATTTAAGTTTTGCCTATCCGGATCAACCGGAAGAAGTTTTTGATGATGTGAATTTTACCCTGGATACCGATTGGAAGACAGGGCTAATAGGACGAAACGGATATGGGAAAACAACTTTCCTACGCCTTCTTTTAGGAGAATATGAATACCAAGGGAAGATCTATAATTCCCGTCCCTGTATGTATTTTCCGTTTGCTGTACCTAACAAAAATAGTGAGACCATGTCTCTTCTTTCTTCCTTAGCTCCGCAAGCCGAAGAATGGGAAGTCGAAAGAGAAACAAGTCTTCTTAATGTTTCGTACGATGCTCTTTATCGACCTTTTTCCACTCTTTCCCCAGGAGAGCAGACCAAATGTCTATTGGCAGCTCTTTTTCTCCACGAAGATAAATATCTTCTTATCGATGAACCGACCAATCATCTCGATAGTGAAGGAAGAAAAAGCGTCAGTAACTATCTGAGAAGAAAGAAAGGGTTCCTTCTTGTTTCCCATGATAGAGCCTTCTTAGATGCCTGTATCGACCACGTTTTGACGTTTGAAAAAGAACAGATTTTAATCGTAAAAGGTAACTATTCAACCTATGCTGAAAACCGCAGGAATCGGGAAGAGAACCAAAAAGCCGAGAACCGGAAACTAGAGAAAGAAATATCCCGTCTGAAGAAAGCTTCCAAGCAGACGCAGAACTGGTCCGATAAAGTAGAACAGAGTAAAAACGGAACACGCAATTCCGGTTTACGCCCGGATAAAGGATACATCGGACATAAGGCCACCAAGATGAGTCAAAGAGCGAAGAACATGGAGCGGAGAAGCAAGATAGCGATCGATGAAAAAGAAGGATTGCTCAACAATATCGAGGAGTCCGATTCTTTGAATTTTCAACCTCATGTTTCTTCTTCCAACCTCGTCCTTTCTTTTCATAATGTTTCTTTGTATTACGAAGGAGGAAAACCTCTTTTCGCTCCAGTTTCTTTTTCTTTGAAGCAAGGAGAAAGATTAGCGATTGAAGGAAGAAACGGATCCGGAAAAAGTTCTTTTCTCAAAGCTATCCTTCAAGACGAGAAGATAAAACACGAAGGAGAAATCTATCTTTCTCCCCGTCTTGTTCTTTCTTATGTTCCTCAGGATTCCTCTTTTCTCAAGGGGAGTTTGGAAAACTTCGTCAAAGAGAACCAACTCGATAAAAACCTTTTCTTCACACTGCTGATCAAGCTCGGATTCGACCCAGATTCCTTCACTAAGGAGATGAGTTCCTACTCTTTCGGTGAGAAAAAGAAAGTCCTATTAGCTAGGTCATTATCCCAGTCAGCCGATATCTACCTTTGGGATGAACCTCTCAACTATCTCGATATCGAAGCAAGGGTACAGATTGAAAACCTGTTGGTCTCTTCTTCTCCGACTATGATTTTTGTCGAACACGATGAGGCTTTCCGCACCAAAGTTGCTACCGAAGTCATTTCTTTGGAGCAGGTGTAACAAAAGTTTTCTATAAAACAAGTCGACTTTAGAAACGCTTTAATTCCAATTTCCTTCCTTAGGATTCCATAGAGATGGTACATAATCTGGTTTGTCCAAAAGAGGTTTTGAAAAGATCTGGATTCTATTTATTACTTCAGTAAGGGAAACTTTCATTATTGCCTTTTTCTTTCCTAGGAAACTTTTTCCATCTGGCTTGATGTTGATTATCTTCTGTGAATTCAGGGCGAAAAACAATGGTATCCATTGTAAGAGGCGTCTTTCTATTTGTGAACGTTTCTACAACTGCTTGATAAAGCTTCTGATAGAGGAAAGGGTATTCTTGCGACAAAACGTAAACATCATAAAAATCTTTATATCTACTATTCAAAAAGCCGTTTTTTAGAATAGCTTCCAGTTTCTCAGCAACAACCGATTCCAAAGAATAAGCTTGAATCTTCGGAGAACTCATATTCAGAATCACGGGAAATTCCATTTCAACCGCATTAGGATAAACAACATCGCCAAAACCAATATCAATAGATACGGGAATTCTGGTACGATCAAGAAGCGCTGCGACAGAGATATTCAAACCGTGATATTCCTTAAATTCAGAAATGTTTTCAACAGAAAGGGTATCAAGGTCGAAAATAAGGGAGTCATCTACCGCTTGTGAAAATATCTCATAAAAGACTCTTTTCATCTCTTCCGCACTATTTGAGATACTACGAGCAAGTAAATCTACATCCGTTGTAGCACGCTCATACTTTTTATCAAAAATAGCATAAAGTAATATCCCCCCTTTAAGAACAAAGTGATTTGCATATGGGGAAACAGATATGCGATAAATAGTCCGTTCAAGCCCATAGTAAACCAAAGCATCCTGGAAGGTACATCCGGAACGAATGGCATAATTTTTAAGCTTAGCCTTTACAGAATCAACATTCATACCATCAATACCTCCAAATAAGTACGAAGAACAGATTCGCATCGAAGAACTTTAGAATAGGCATATAGCCTATCTATTTTCCGATTTTGTTTTTTTAGATAATTACGAAGAATTTCAGAAGTTTCTTCAATACCAACTTTATTTCGATAACAAATGATATCAACAACTGTTTTTTCCATATCAAAGATGCGGAAAGAATTACCATCTTCGAATACTTCATTGACACCAAGTCTCATGCGTTCGGAATAAAAATAATAGACTTTTATACCAGGCCAAATCGGGCGATTACTGATTTTCTTTTTGCGGTCTACCGCAATATCGACAACTTCGGGAAGAAAATTGGTGAGTCCGTAGTACCTAGCGGCACTCATCATGCAAATCACGCCAAAATGAATATAAGCAGTCACATCAACAAAGTCATTTTCGTCCCCTTTATAGCAAAGGTCTTCAAAAGTGTTGCGATTAATACGATTAAGGCGTCCGCTCTCTTCCATTTGTTTAATCTTGTAATAGGAGAATCCCTTTTGCTTCAGCTCATCAATGGAATAGTATTTTTGTTGATTTCCGAGAAAAAGCATAAAGTCACCTCCTTTTCATAATCATATAATATTTTGAAAAGCTTTTTCAACTAATTTCGGCACATTTTATAAAATGCCGAATTTTGTTGAAATTCATTTTGACAGAATCTTTCGTTTTCCTTTGGTCTATGAAAACAAAGCAGAGAGATTCATGAAAAAATTTTCTTTACTTTTATGTGGCTGAAGAATAAACTCTACCTCAAGGGAAAATTTATGAACGGCAAAATGGTCCTCTCCGTTTTCAGCGAAAAGGCGATGATGTCGAAGAGTACTTTTTCCTTCTCTCCCTTGAAAATTATTCTTTCCAAGGGCAACGTATCGGTTTTCAGAGACTAGGGCATCCTAGTCTCTTTTTTTGGTCTTATCAGACGTAGAGAAAACACCAGAAAGGAAAGCTTATGGGAAAAGAAGCAGCAGCTGTCGAAGCGACGAAAGTTCATCCTAACGGCATGATCTTGGAAGTTGACGAGTCACCGAAGAAAGCAGGTCAGTGGATTATTCTCGCCATCCAGCACGTCTTAGCGATGTTTGTCGCTTGCATCACCGTTCCTCTCATCGTCTTCAGTCAATACAATGTCACTATCAACGGCGTCACGCAGTCCTTAGCCGCCGTCATGATTGCTCCGACCCTCTTCTCGGCTGGTATCGGTACGCTGTTCTATCTCTTTGTCACGAAGTTCAAGTCGCCGATGTTCTTAGCTTCCTCCTTCGCTTATATGGGTGCGATGAGCGAAGCTATTGCTATCGATGTCAACAACGGAAGCGTTCCGAACCTCTGGATTCTTCCGGTCGGTTTGGCGATGGTCGGTGCGGTCTATTGCATCGTTGCTCTCTTCATCCGCATCTTCGGTGTTGAATGGCTCAACAAGTTATTACCTCCGATTGTCATCGGTCCGGTCATCATGGTCATCGGTCTGTCCTTAGCAGGATCGGCTATCTCCAACTTAACCACCAACGCCAACACCGGAAGTTATAACTTAGTTGCGATTCTCTGCGGTCTTATCGCTATGGCGGTCACCGCTATCTGCGCTCACTATGGAAAGAAGACTATCGCACTGATTCCGTTCGTCTTAGGTATGGGTGCCGGTTATGTTGCGGCTGTCATCTTCACCCTCATCGGTTACTATGGCTGCCACAGCGATTATTGGCATATTGTCAACTTCGATTCGTTAACCAACTTATTCGTTCGTGACGATGTTGCTCATATTACGGTTCAGTCCTTCTTAGACTATCCGAAGTTCCTCTTCTTAGTAGCTGCAGAAGGCGGCTCCGTCGGACTTACCGGTACTGCGGTCGGTCAGGCTGCCTTGATCTTCATCCCGGTTTCCTTAGTCACCATCTGCGAACATATCGGCGATCATAAGAATATGTCGAACATCCTCCAGAGAGATCTCTTAGAGAATCCGGGTCTCACCCGCACTCTTATCGGTGATGGTGTTGCTACTGCAATCTCCGGTATCTTCTGCGGTGCCGCGAATACGACATATGGCGAAAACGTCGCGGTTGTCGGTGTTACGAAGATTGCTTCTACCAAGGTTATCGCCTTAGCCTGCGTCTTCTCGATTCTCTTAGGTTTCTTCAGCCCTGTCATGGGTCTTGTCCAGACGATTCCGGGCTGTGTCACCGGCGGTGTCTCCCTCCTCTTATACGGCTTCATCGCTGCTTCCGGTGTCAAGATGCTTATCAGCGAGCATATCGATATGGGTAAGACGAAGAACATCTTCGTCGCTTCCGTCATCCTCGTTGCCGGTATCGGCGGCTTAGCTCTCACCTTCGGAACCGGCGAAGTCAAGTTCACTATCACTTCCACTGCTTTCTCGATGATCTTAGGTATCCTGATGAACCTCCTTCTCAAGGAGAAGAATCCGGATCCGAACGAATATCAGAAAGAAGATATGGCGAATCTCTCTTCGAAGAACGAAGAAGATAAGAAGTAATAAGGAATAAGAGTACAGAGAGGTTCTTTCTCCTATGAAAAAGGGAGAAGGAACCTCTTTTCGTTTTCCTCTCTCTCGTTTCTTTCTTTTCAGCTATCGCTTATAATTTAGAACTAGAAAACAACTGCGAGGAACAAGGAATGGATAACAACAGCAACAAGCAGGTTCTCTTTCGACCGAGTGAGCTATATGAAAATCAGCTTCGGCAACAATATCACGATTGTGCCGAGCAGTATTTTGATAAGTTAGCAAAAGATGCCAACATCAATGTCGCCGCCAATAAGCTTCAGAACGATAAAATCCGCAAGATTCAGGCGGATTTGGAAGCAGAGCAGAAAAAAGGAAAGAAGACAAAATCAGCTGGCTCCTTTCAGGTTTTCCTCGGCGTTATTCTTCTCATTTTTTCTGTGTTTCTCTTTTTACTATCGCTCATTCTCAACAAAGAAGACACGACCGCTTTCGCTCTTATCCTAACTCTAGCCATCGTCTTTTTAGCAGGCGGAATTGCCTTACTCATTTATCGTGGTACAGCTAACAAGAAGAAAGCAAAAGCTTTAGAGGAAAGCGAAGCCGATGCTCAGAAGAGATGGAATGAGGAAGTAAGAATCGCACAGAATCAATTAGCTTCTCTCAATGCCTCCTTCGACTGGAATATGCCGGCCAGAGTCATGGAGAAGACGACTCCTATCATCGACCTGGATCCTTATTTCTCGATGGAGAGACTCACTTATCTCGCGGAGAAATTCGGTGTCGGAGAAGTCACCGATGAAAACTATTCGGTGCTCAATGTTCTTTCCGGTAATATCCAAGGGAATCCTTTCCTAGTGGAAAAGCTTCTCAGCCACCGCTTTGCCCCTAAGACCTATGTCGGACATCGCATCATCACCTGGACAACCACTTACACGGATTCGAAAGGTCATATGCATGTCAACCATCATTCTCAGACGTTGACTGCTTATTCTACCCACAATGCTCCTTTCTATTCCGATAAGACTCTTCTCATCTATGGAAACGAAGCTGCTCCGCATCTTTCTTTCACGCATGAAATCAGCGATGCCAATAAGCTGAAAGACGAAAAAGAGATTGAAAAATACGTTGAAAAGAAGAGTAAAGAGATCCAGAAGATGGCCGATGATGCTCTCCAGGAAGGAAGAAGCTTCACCCCGATGGGAAACGAGAAGTTCGACTGCTTCTTCGGCGCCTTTGATCGTGATAACGAAGTCGAGTTCCGTCTTCTGTTCACCCCGCTTGCCCAGAACAATATGCTCGATCTGATGTTCTCGAAACCTTTCGGAGACGACTTCGTTTTCCGCAAAGATAAGATGGTCAACATCATCTATTCCGAACACTCTCAGAAATTCGATTACGATGCGGATCCTACCCGCTTCGAATGTTATGACTTCGAAGAAGGAAGAAAACGTTTTGTCGATTATTGCGACGCCTTTATCGCTAACCTCTTCTTCGATCTTGCTCCTCTTCTTTCGATTCCTCTTTATCAGATGTATAAACCGCACGAAGAAATCTATAAGGAATCCTTACCTCATAATTACACTTCCTTCGAAGCCGAAAGTATGGCAAATAGACTTCCCCGTTCCTGCTTCTTACCGCAAGGGGCCGATAGTTCCTTACCGGTCATGGAGAAATTCCGTTCGGCAAAGACCTGTGCTAAGACCGATAAAGATGAAATCTTCTCTTATTCGTATGAGACGATTCAGAGAGTCGATCACATAAGTGTAAGAGGCGGAGATGGCTATTATCACGATGTACCAGTCCCGTGGATTGAATATATCCGTAGGGAAAGAATCACTCCGATGGAGCTCAAGGATATCGGCTCGAACCGTGAGAAAGTCAATGAGGCGATGGCTCATAGCGAACGTTTCAACACGATTGCCAGAGGCAAAGTCGCCGGATATGCGAAAGGCCTTCTCGCTTTAGTCGGCGGAGATCTTCCTTTTGAAGAAAAAGACGATAAGACCTTAGACGATATCTTCTCTTCCCTCTGATTCTTTCCTTCCAATCTCCGTTTCCTATGGTATAATTTAGCCACCATCGCGACAGTTCTCGTCGAACCTGGTCAGGACCGGAAGGTAGCAGCCATAAGATTGAGTTTCTGTGTGCGGTGGCTTTTTTAATCATTAGATATGACCAAAGAAGAACTGAACCATATACTTACAAGGATGCTTCAAGAAGGAAACAAAGCCAAAGAAGAAGGCGAAGTCCCGGTTTCCGCTGCTTTAGTATTACCGAATCAAAAAGTCATCTATACCCGCAATCGAGTAGAAGAAAACAACGATCCTTTTGCCCATGCCGAAATTCAGGCATTGCAGAAAGGATTCCAAGTTACCGGTTCCCGTTATCTCAAAGGCGGTATTCTGATTGTCTCCTTAGAACCTTGTCTTATGTGCATGGGAGCCATATTAAAAGCCGGTATCAAAACCCTTATTTATGTTCTTCCGGATCCTAAACTTGGTTCGCTGAGTTATTACCATGTTTTCGTAGGTAATAAATGCGAAGTAGTGGAAATAGAAGATTCCCGTTTCCAGTCCCAACTGGATTCTTTCTTCCTCTCGCTTCGTACCAAAGAGGAGAAATAAAAGTTCTCCTGTGCTACAATACCTAGGCAAAATTATGAAAAACCAAAGAGGTTTCCGTTTTCTCTAGCAGACGTAAGTTGGTGTGAAGACGTTTTTTGGATGAAAGAAAAAGAATAAAGGAGAAAACGAAATTATGGCAGTTGATTACATGAGAGAACGCCTCAAGGCGATGAAGCAGAGATTAAGCGATATCGATAAGATCCTGAGCGAAGGAAATAGCGATATAGCCACGATGACAAAGCTCTCGAAGGAGAGAGCTACTTTAGAAGAACCGGTTGAAATGTTCAACCAGCTCTTACAGGCTGAATCCAATTCCGCCGAAGCTCTCGAGATGATGAAGGATAGTGATCCCGATATGCAGGCTTTAGCGAAGGAAGAGTTCAACGAAGCCGATAACCAGATCAAAAAGCTCAACGAAGATCTTAAAGTTGCTTTGCTCCCTAAGGACCCCAACGATGATAAAAACATCATCATGGAAATCCGCGGTGCAGCCGGGGGTGATGAAGCGAACATCTTCGCTGGTGACTTATTCCGTATGTATTCCCATTACGCGGATAAGAACAATTGGAAGATTCAGATTCTCGATTCTCAGCCTACTCCGTTAGGCGGTTATTCTTTGATTTCTTTCCGTATCAAAGGAAAACGCGTCTACTCGAAACTGAAGTTCGAATCCGGCGCTCACCGTGTTCAGAGAGTCCCGGTCACCGAAGCAAACGGACGTATTCAGACTTCGACCGCTACGGTTCTTGTTATGCCGGAACTGGAGCACGTCGATGTTCAGATCAATCCGGCCGATTTACAGATCGATACTTATCATTCTTCCGGTGCTGGTGGACAGAACGTCAACAAGACAGAGTCTGCAGTCCGTATCACCCATATTCCGACGGGAATTGTCGTCTCCTGTCAGATTGAGCGTGATCAGCTCGCAAACAAGGAAACCTGTATGTTGATGCTGAAAGCCAAACTTCAGGCAAAACACGATGCTGAAATCGAAGAGAAGGTCGGCGGTGAAAGAAGACTGAAGATCGGTACGGGTGAAAGAAGCGAGCGCATCCGCACTTATAACTATCCGCAGAACCGTGTCACCGATCATCGTATCGGTTGGACAAGTCTCAATCTTCCGCGCATCATGGATGGTGACTTAGATGAATTGGTCACCGCTTTAAACGAGGCTAACCAGAAGGATCTGCTCGAAGAAGAGACGAAACAGCTTCAGGCGCAGTTTGCCTCCGAAGCCGATAAGAAGTAAATGAAAGTCAAAGACGTCTATCATCAGTTGCTTTCTTTTCTGCCGTTAGCCGATGTCCGAACCGTTTTCGATGGCTATTTTGGTGTGCCTTTTGATTCGTGGATTCTCCATGATAATGACGAAATCGACGATAAAAAGGTAGCTTTTGCCCTTGAAAAGCTGAAAGCAGGATATCCTGCCAATTACTTAGCGGGATACATCGATATCGCGGGACTTCATCTCTTTCTGAACGAAGATACTCTGATACCAAGAACCGAAACCGAGGATTTCCTTCTGAATCTTTTACCTTCTCTCTATAATCCTTCCCATAAGAAGGTTTTGGATTTATGCACCGGTTCCGGATTCATCGCTTTGACCGTAAAGAAGATGTTTCCGACCGCTAAGGTAATAGGTTCCGATATCTCAAAATCGGCTTTGAAAAAAGCGGAAGAATCCGCTTCCTTCAATCACCTGGATGTCGCTTTTCTACAATCCGATTATTTAGAAAATATACAGGATACCTTCGATCTGATTCTATCCAATCCACCTTATATTGAAGAAGGAAGCAAAGAGGTGGATGCTCCTTTTGAGCCTCCGCTTGCCCTTTATAGTGGAAGGGATGGATTAGATAGTTACCGTAAGATTTTTGCTTCCTTAAAGAGCCATCTAAAAGAAGGTGGAGTCAGTTATTTTGAACTGGAATCCACAAACAGCTTAAAGACAAAAGAATTAGCCGAAAAGATGCTTCCGGATAAGGAATGCCGTATTCTGAAAGACTTATACGGAAGAGATCGTTATCTCGGAATAAAGTAACTTCAATTCGGCTTTGCACCGGTCCAGGTTCTTCCTTCGACAATCAAAGTGAGAATCAAAGAGAGGAAAACCGCAATCAGAGAAAGCAGGAAAGGCAGGATCGTAAACGAAGCATTTCCGCAGCTGATCAAGGCGAAGAGAGAATAGAGAAGTCCGTGGTAGTAATACATATATTTGAAGTCTCTTGGATAGAAGATGGAGCAGAGTCCTGTGATAAGGATGACAAAGAGTCCGTCAAAAGAAATGATGGATAACTGATTGTTGAAGAAGGTTCCGTTAGCCATTGTAATAATTACGCAAATCAGAAAGCAGATGACAGAGATACCCATAGAAGCAATTCTTACGATACGGGAGAATTTGATGTTCTTCCAATCTTCAGGTACTTTACCACCTGTCTCTTCTTCCATCTTGTCGATATCCTTCTTGATTTCGCTGTTGCTCTCTACACCGCCAAGGAAATCATAGACGCTATCGTTATGGGTGTTTTCCTGTTGGAAAGCACGGGTTTTTCTTTTATAGCGGAAGAAGAAAAAGAGGTTAGCGGCAAACCCTAGAATGCAGTAAATAGATTCGCTGATGATGACACCGTTTACCGAAAGAGGCATCGGAGTAGAACCGGGAACAAAGTGACTATTCGCAGAGAGAATGACAAACAGACATTCCAAGAAGAAAAACCAAGTGGTTCTTAAAGGACGATAAAGAGTGAATACACCAGCCCCTAAAACGACCGCCAAGACAAAGACACAGGGCATCGTAGTATCAAAAGCATTGTTACCATCGTTCACATAAAAGAGGACATAGGAAGGAAGCAACAGGAAAAGCGCCATAGCCAAGAAGACGAAGATACGATTGAAGACATCGACGCGGGAGAAAAAGGTGATCAGGGACTGTGGTTTTTTCATACCAAGATTATACGTTACTTGTTCCAAAGATAAAGTGCGAAGAAGGAAAACCTCATCACCATGTAGGAGCTCCTTCTTGGTATAATAGGGAGTAGAAAAAGAAAGAGAAAACAAACCGATGGCATACCAGGCTTTTTACAACAAATACCGCCCTCAGACCTTCGATGAAGTCGTCGGTCAGAAGGCGATTGTCACAACCTTGAAAAACGCGATAGCGGAGGACAAAATCGCTCACGCTTATCTTTTCTGCGGTCCGAGAGGGACCGGTAAAACCACGATGGCCCGTCTTTTTGCGAAAGCTCTCAACTGCAAAGAAGGCTTAGGCCACCAGTGCAACAAGTGCGATTCCTGTATCGGTATCATGAAAGGCGAACAGCCGGATGTCTTTGAAATCGATGCAGCTTCTAACTCCACCGTCGACTCGGTCCGTCAGCTGATTGATAACGTTTCCTATCAGCCGGTCATGTCCCGTTATAAAGTCTATATCATCGACGAGGTCCACAATATGTCTAACTCCGCTTTCAACGCTCTCTTAAAGACGTTAGAGGAACCACCGTCCTTTGTTGTCTTCATCTTAGCTACTACCGAACCCCAGAAGATTCTTCCTACGATTCTTTCCCGTGTACAGCGCTTTGATTTCTCTAAAGTCTCTCAGGACGATCTTGTCACCAACATGGAAAGAGTTCTGGATAACGAACATATCACCTACGAAAAAGAAGCTTTAAGAATCATCGCGGAATTAGCCGATGGCGGTGTCCGTGATTCGCTTTCTTTACTCGATAAACTCGTCTCCTACTCTGGTGAGAACCTCACCGTAGAAGATGTCAACCGTATGCTCGGCCTTCTCTCCCGCAAAGAAGAGATTTCCTTAGTCAATGCCATTGCGAGTAAAGATGCCGACAAGGTTCTTCTCGCGGTCCGTGACCAATATAACAAAGGCGCTGATATCCTTCGTCTTCACGATGATTTGATCGGTATCTATAAAGATTTCATTCTTTATGCTGCTACGAAAGATGCTTCTTTACTCGAAAAGCTCAGTGAAGACCAAGTAAGAGAAATCAATCTTTCTCTCAACGAAGCCAGAGGTGCTATCGATACTCTGATCCGTGCTAGAAGAGAATACCGTTTCAGCGATGATCTGCTTTCCCATTTCGAGCTCACTCTGATCTCTTTGATGTCTCCTTCCATTACAACTGCCGCTCCGGCAGAAAGCTCCATTGTCAAACTGAGTCAAGATAGCAAAGATAATCGTAAGCAGAACGTTCTTCTTACGAAACCTACCATCATCAAGGGAAAAGATCAGGAAGGATTTGTATCCTCAGCTTCTACCGAAAAGAAAGATACGGATGAGACCATTCAATACAACAAAGAGGAACTCATCAACCTTCTTCTCTACGGAAAGAAAGCCGAGAGACACGATATTCAGAAGAAATGGTCTAACCTTGAAAGATATAACTTCACCGAAGGAAAATCTTTTGAAGCCAAGGCGATGGAATCCTGTAAAGTAGTAGCTGTTACGGATTCCTGTATCATTCTCACTTCCCCTTATCCGACCGAGATCAATAAGCTCAATAAGAAAGCAGTGCAGCCGAAGCTGATGTCGATGATGGAAGAATGTTTCGGTAAAGCCTACCATGTCTTACCGATTCTCGATAGCGAATTTGCGGAAGCTGCTTCTGTTTTCCGCAGCGGTACGTTGCCGGAAAAGAGAGAAATCAAGATTGATTTCGGTGAGGATAATAAAGCCAATGCTTCGACCGATTTCTTCAATGATCTGATGCAGAAATAACCAAGGAGGAAACCCCATATGGATGAAAACGAAAAGAAAGCCGAACAGGAGACGAATCTCTTCCTGTTACAGCAGAAAGCCAGAGACTATCAGGATAAATTCGTCCAGCTTCAGAACAAGGAATACCAAGGGAAATACCAGGGCGTCTCCATCAAAGAGAAAGGCGATGGTACCGTCTTAGAAGTCCATATCGATCAGGGCTTCTATGAGACGGCCAGCAAAGGTCAGATTGAAATCGCCATCTTCAAACTGGCGAACAATCTTCATAACGCCATTGTCAACGACCAGAAGTCGTTGCAGGATGAGCTTCAGATCGATTTGAGCGCCTTCCAGAAAGAGCACCCCTTCGACAATGGAAACAATTAAGACGATTCAGGATCTTATCGATTCCTATAAAAAGCTTCCCGGTATCGGTTATCGCACTGCTGAAAGACTCGCTTATGCAACCCTCGCTTTATCTCATGACGATAAGGTTGCTTTTGAAAAGGCTTTTGAAGATGCTGATACGAAAGTGAAACGTTGCCCAAACTGTGGAACCTATTTTGATGATGTCTGCCCTATCTGCTCTGACCCGACAAGAGAAAAGACGACTCTCTTGGTGGTTGCCGATAGCAAAGATATTCTTTCGATTGAAAAGACAAACGGATACCACGGCTCCTACTTCACTCTGAAAGGTACTCTTTCTCCATTGAAGAACAGAACTCCCGATAGCATCGGTATCCCTGCTCTGAAAGAAAGAGTAGCTAAGGATGGAGTCAAAGAAATCATCGTCGCTCTTCCGACCGATTTAGACGGAGAGACGACGGCGATGTATCTTGCGAATCTTTATCAGAATACTTCGGTCCATGTCTCGAAGCTTGCTAACGGCATCCCGATGGGAACGAACTTAGAGTATCTCGATAATATGACGATTACTTCTTCCTTACGAGGAAGAGTGGAACTTACTTCTTCTTCAGCGGAGAAGAAAGAGGAAGAGAAATAATTATGAATGGATTTTTTGTCACTTTCGAAGGCGGGGAAGGATGCGGAAAAACAACGCTGATCCAGTCTCTCCAAAAAGAGCTTGTAAAAAAAGGTATTGAACCTTTAGTCACAAGAGAGCCAGGAGGTTCTGTTATCGCAGAAGAGATACGCTCGGTCATCCTCGATAAAGCCAATACCAAGATGGATGCCAGAACCGAGGCTCTGCTTTATGCCGCTAGCCGTAGACAGCATCTGGTTGAAGTAGTTATTCCCGCTTTAAAAGAAGGAAGACTTGTTTTATCGGACCGTTATATCGATTCCTCGCTTGCCTATCAAGGTTATGCCCGTGGTATCGGTATTGATGAAATCTATTCGATCAATTCTTTTGCGGTGGATTCGACAATGCCGGATCTTACTTTCTTCCTCGATCTCAAGCCGGAAGAAGGACTTAAAAGAATCGCACTTCACCGTCAGAACGAAGTCAATCGTCTTGATTTAGAGAAGCTTTCTTTCCATCAGAAAGTCTATGAAGGATATCAGATTCTTCTGAAACGTTTCCCGGAGCGTATGGTCCGTATCGATGCTTCTCAGACAATCGAAGAAGAGACCAAAGAAGTCTTAGCCATCCTCGAAAAGAGATGGCAAGCCAAGAACCATGGATAAAGAGACGTTCAAAAAAGAAGAACCGGTCTGTGCCAAGCTTTTCTATCAGTCCAGGAAAAGCGACCGCCTTGCAGGAGCTTATCTTCTTTATGGACCGAAGAACGCCCCTTTAAAAGAGGTCGCTCTCTATTTAGCGCAGTCTCTCAACTGCGAAAAAGATCTTCTCGCCTGTAACGAATGCCCTTCCTGCAAACGTTTTTTAGCCGGAGTCAGACCCGACTTTCTTTTCCTCGATGGCGAAAAAGAGAGAATCAAGAAAGACAGCATCAAAGACTTGGAAAAGCGTTTTTCCTATTCTGCCTTAGAGAAAGGTCATCGCCTTGTCTATGTGATCCACCATGTGGAAAACATCACCGACGAAGCGGCAAACGCTTTATTGAAATTCTTAGAGGAACCGAAAGCCGGTCAGGTTGCATTCTTAACCACCGATAATCCGACCCAGGTTCTTAAAACGATTCTTTCCCGTTCTATCTCCGTTCCTTTGGTCCCTTATGGAACAAAAGAATTTGAAAAAGCACTTCTTGAAAAAGAATTCACTTCTCCGGAAGGAGAGATACCGATTCATCTTTCGGCTGGGGAAGCTTATTACTTAAGTCGGAATATGGCTTCCATGGAAGATGTCGAGAACTTATTGCAAACCGATTCTTCCTTCCGGGAAGGCTTTTCCATAGCGGAAAACTTTGCTAATACCTATGTCACTTCCTATCGGGATGCTGCCTTTGGCCTTCTTTCACAAGTCGCCCAAAGCAAAGAGCCTAGGTGTTATAATTGGATAGTCGAAATTCTGCATTTCCTCTTTTCCTCCGCCCTTATCGGAAATCAAGAAGAGAATCCTTTCTCCGACTTACTTAGTTCCTTGCAGAAAAAGAAAGACGCTCTCCAGAGAGGAGAGGAAGTTTGTAAAGACGCCATTACAGGGGCAAGCCTCAACTATAATCCTACCCTTATGCTCAGCCGCCTTTTAGTCGCCTTAGAAGAGAGGAGTAAACGATGATCACTCTATTAGGTATCCCCTTTGATTTTTCGGGGATGACATATTATCAGACGAACAAAGATATCGCTTTAGGAACTCCGGTGGTCTGCACAACCGACCACGGTACCTTCATCGGTAAAGTCTCTAAGATCCGCAAACCGACCGAGGAAGAAGCGAAGAAACCAGATTTCAACCGCATCTTCCCGCCGATTGACCGTATCGCCACTTTCTCCGATCTTTCTTTCTTAAGAGATGCCGAAGAAAGAGCGCAGGAAATCACGAAAGAGACCCAGGCCCAAGCCACAAATCTCAAACTCAGCATGAAAGTGCTGAAAACCTATCTCGATGTCGATGACGATAAAGCTCTGATCACTTTTACCAGTGATGGCAGAGTCGATTTCCGTGAGCTTGTCCGCATCCTTTCCGGAGAGTTCCATCTCCATATCGAGCTCCGTCAGATCGGTCCGAGAGACCAAGCCAAATTAGTCGGTGGCATCGGTCCTTGCGGACTTCCGCTTTGCTGCACGACTTTCCTTTCTTCTTTCGATGGTATCTCCATTGCAATGGCAAAGAATCAGCTTTTAGCAATCAACATCCCGAAGCTTTCCGGACAGTGCGGAAAACTGATGTGCTGTCTCAAGTTTGAAGACGAAGCCTATGCGAAGATCCGTCCTCTCTATCCGAAGATCGGAGAGAAGTTCACTTATAACAACAAGACCTATCAGGTCACGGGCCTCAATCTTTTGACAGATACTATCACCACCTATAACGGAGATAGTTACGAATCCTTCACCAAGGAAGAATATGAGCGTGTCAAGAAAGGCTTAGCTAAGGTCGATGAAACTACGCTAGAGACCGTAAAGGATGTCAATGCAGGCGTCGATCTTTCCGGCCATGGTATCAAGGATACCAATAACCGTATCGCTCAGATCAAGAAGAGCGAAGCCAAACACATGGAAGATCTGAAGAACAAGACCGCTCCGCATTCTTCCCAGCCTTCCCGTAACAACAACTTCAATCGTCATGGAAACGTTGCTTCTTCTCAGCAGCCTCGTAATAACGGAAGACCGAATCCGAATAACAACAGTAACCGTTCCTTCCATGGTTCTAAGAACCACAGCTACGGCGGAAATACACACACCAACCGAAACAACAATTTCCATGGAAGCAAAGGTAACTTCCATAACAGCACTCCGGTCAAAAAAGAATCCGGTTTTATTCCGGTCAGCCAGATTGCCGATAAATCCGTTCTCGATGTCAAACCTGTGAAGAAAGATGATCAGAAATAATCCGAATCAGAATAAGGAAAACGGCTTGATCGGTCTGGTGACGACGCCGATCGGAAACATCGACGACATCACTTTAAGAGCGCTCCGTTTTCTCAAAGAAGCCGATATCATCGCCTGTGAGGATACCCGTAATACGGGTCTCCTTCTTTCTAGACTCAATATTAAGCCGAAAAAGCTTGTTTCTCTCTACGCTCAGACCGAGAAGAAGCAATCGAAAGAACTGGTCGAAGAAGTAAAGAAAGGGAAGCTGACTCTCGCCTATTGTTCCGATGCCGGAATGCCCGGAATCTCCGATCCCGGAGCTTTACTGGTTCAGCAAGCTTATGAACAGGGAGTCGCCGTTACGATTCTTCCTGGACCCACCGCTTCTTTATCCGCTTTGGTTCTTTCCGGAATCGATAGCGCGGATTTCTCTTTCTATGGTTTCTTACCTACGAAAGATTCGCAGGAAAAGACTTTCCTCTCCCGTCTTAAGGATAGAGAAGAGACTCTTATCTTTTATGAATCTCCCAAGAGAATCAAAAAGACGTTATCTCTGATGGAAGGCATCTTCGGAGAGTATAGAGAAGTTTCTTTGATTCGGGAACTCACGAAGATCCATGAAGAAGTAATCCATGGAACCTTAAAAGAAATCAACTCCACTTCTATTGAAGAAAAAGGCGAATGCGTCATCGTCGTCAAAGGCGAGACCAAGAAAGAGTCTCTCAGCGAAGAAGAAGTAAAGAAGCTTCTCAAGAGCGGATTAAAAGAAGGTAAGACCTTATCTGCCTTAGCCAAAGAGATTGCTTCCTCCTATCCGATCAGCAAGAACGAAGTCTATCGGATCGGGTTAGAGATGAAGAAATAAAGACATGTAAAAGTCAAAGCCAATAATTCTTTCTTGTGATTGCTAGATTATTTACTTTGATTTGAGTCTTGGGGAACATTCAAGAGTACCCAAACTCCATTCTTCTTACTACCTTTCCTTTGAAGAATTCCCTGTTCCTTCAAGGAACGAAGGATACTACTGATATAACTCCTGGAAAAGTCCGTAATATCTTCTAAATCAGAAACCTTCGCGGTTGGATTATCCCGTAGTGCAACGGCCACCTTCTTTTCCGCCGGTTTTAAAAGGGATTCCTTTGCATCCGCTGTTTCTTGATTATCTTCTTTTGTGAAAGGAATCGTGACGTTTATGTAGTTGTCCATGATATCGAAGGCTTGTTTCCCATAGTTGCTAATAATCAAAGGAATACCATGACCTGTCTGTTCCACATAGCCTAACTGAGCAAAGATTTTCTGCAACTTAAAGTTGATAGGACGACTGATACCTTTATAGAATTCATCCTTGGTTAAATCAGAAGGTAAGCCACCTGTAGAAATAATTTCGATGCGATCTGAGAAAATATAGACTGCCGGAGGGTTTCCTTTGTCCCAGCGGGTATGGATGCAGGCATTCTGCCAAGCCTCTTTAAAACTTGCCATATCAAATAGCTTTTCTTCAATCCTTTGATTGTTGGTCATCGTAACCCGAGTGGTATTAATCGATGCCACATAGTTAGTTACCATTTCCATGGACTGAATCAAGCAGGTTCCACCATATTCGTTGCGACTAACAAGAGAGGTCTTATCTTTACCGGCAAACGTGACTACTTTTATCGAGACATCATTGACATCCGCCAAAAGGTAAGCCATCAAGTTGTATTTTCCCGTCTCGTTTTTCAAACCCATATTCGTTTCAAATGTAAAAGGATTTACCGTCAAACCAGCATTAGTAAAGTACATCTTCAACTTATTGAAAGTGAGCCCCTGAACTGGGGAATCAAGATGAGTCAGAACATCAGAAGAAACCGATCGACTAAGCAATTTCTTCAAAGCGGATGGCGATAACTCACGATCTTCATCCGCAGACCGCATATAGTAACGACCAAATGCAGAATATGGGAAATCATTTCCTCTGACTTCGATTCGAATAACATTTTTATCATCTAATAACTTCAACTCAATGGTAGGAATGACTTGTGGCTTAATATTATTGGCAATAGCTTGAGAAATTTCTCTTAGCGTCCTATCACCAATCTGTTGACCGATGACATCACCATCATTTTTAATGCCAAAATAGAGAACACCATAAGCATTTTTATTCAGCATAGAAGATAAAGAAACCAATCCTTCTTTTAGTTCGCTGGTAGATTTCTTGAATTCAATCTGTTCTGTCTCTGTTCCTAAGTTCATTTTACCGTCTCCTCTCTTCTAAGCCCTATAAAGAGTTTAGCACAAATTCTTTTTAAGTCCACTTTATAGTACACTTTTTAGTACTATTAGTCCACTTTATAGTACACTATAGGCCAAAAATAAAGAAAACGAAAAGCAAAAAATCCCATAATTACGTGGCTTTTTCATTTTTTGCCGTCTACTTTATAGTACACTAGTTCGGATACGAACAGTGGATAATAAAGACTTTAAGAGGATGACGTCAGTGTCATATTTTTAACCCAAATCGTTTTGAGCCAAACGCTTTTGCGTAACCAATTACTTCCCTTCGCACGCATAAAAATCTTCTAACGAGTAGCCGAGTTTATTTTTCTGTTGAAAGCTCTCCGTAAACCCTGTCTTAGAAATATACCCAAGCCGATAGAAAGGAAGCAGAGAAGAACCGGTTTGACTCTCTTCTTCTTTGGCTACCTCTTCACCAATAGGTTCTTTTCTATATTTGCATTCGTAAGAAGTAAAACCTGTTTTATCTTTCGTTACAACATCGAATGGAAAGTTTACACGATTCGTTTTGTCATTATAGGAATAGGTTCCGATTTGATAAAAAGGAGGTTTGATCTTTCCTTCCCTGTTCTTTCGAATGAGGAATTCTTTGGAGACCTCTTCAAAAAGTAGAGGAAGATATTGCGTCTCTAAATCCTCTTTAATCACTTCCCTGAAATAGTTTTCCGGTCCCATCAGATCTCGCGAAGCAAAAGAAGAAAGAATATAGCGGTAATAGAAATGCAGCAGATTATCTTGGAACGAATAGAAAGTCAGCTTTCGATTATCCGGTTCATTGATTGGGGTAACTTTCGTTAAGATACCAAGCCCAACCCCTTTCTCTAACGCATACTCGGGTCGAGCATCTTTTCCTAAGACAGAAAGAATGTCGCTGAACTTTCTTTTGCCTCTGCCGATTAAAGCAAGTACCGAGTTAAGTCCCTCGACTTTGCTGACTTCCGCATTTACGGTCTCTTTGACAAAAAGATCAAGAATGCTGTCCGGTCTGCAATACAAGCGGATAATATTCTCTTCGACACTCTTCTTCGGATCACAAAGAGAAAGAGCATAGGGTAGACCAGAGAAGCAAGCATAGGCTTTGAATTTCTCTTCCGCGGAATAATCTGGGAAGAACAAGGAAGCATCGTAATAATCAAATTCTTTTATCTTCAGCGCCTGATCGAATCTTCCGTGTAAGGGACGATTTTTCTCAATCATCTTCTCTAACATATCGACATAACTGCCGGAGACAATCAGTTTCAGATGGCATTGGGTATTTCGATATTTATCGATGACTTTCGCTAGGCTTGCATCCGCTCCGTCTTCTCCTCCTAAAGGAAGATAAGAGAACTCATCTAAGACCAAGACGATCTTCTGTTTCATTGCCTGGGAAAAGACCGCTTCAAAAGCTTCCTCTAAGTTTGAGAAATGAACATAGCTCGGAAGAGAAAGCTTCTCCTTGATAAGGTTTTCTAGCGCTCTTATATTCAAAGGCAAAACAACTTCCTTTGCTTCAAAAGGAAGAAGAAGCCCATCAATTTTCTTAGTTGCTTCCTTGATCAACTCACTTTTTCCGACTCGTCTTCTTCCATAGATGAGACAGGCTTTGAAGTCATCTCCTTCCAATAGTTCCGAAAGGATTCCCAGTTCTTCTTTTCTTCCGACAAACATAGATACGTCTCCTTGTATCTACTATACACAAATATTTTTGGGTCAAATACTTTTGTGTAAAAATATTGTCTGATTTATCGACATTCTGAAGGGTCAGAGAACATTCTTTCCACCGAAAAAGCCTTGCTCTCTGGCTGATCAAAGCCAAAGAAACAAGGCTATCTTTTTATTACTTATCCTTATCCACCTGTGCGTAATGAAGCTTATAGAGTTTATCTAACGGAGCAATCTTATCGATCAGAAGCTTTGCGATTCTATCGATCTCAGAGTTCTCACTATAATCCGCTTCACAATAGAAATCGACACGATGATCGTCGAAGAGTTTCTTTGCCGAAGTCGTCTTATGCGGAGCATAGACCGCAATGGAAGTTCCACCATTGCCACGGACCAGTTTCATACAAGGGACATCGGTAAGACCATCGGCGATATAAATCATATTCGTCCACGGAATCGGTTTATCTTCATCCGGCATCGAAGCATTCACCTTATCGTTCTCAGCAGGATCCAATACGCCTTTGTTGATACGATAGAGGAACTGGGTTTTCGTCGTATAGTTGATAACGGATTTCGGCCAGACCGCTGAACCGTTCTCATCGTAGAGATATTCGCAGGCATAGACCTTCTTGAAGAAAGGATAGATATCACTGCCTTCGATGATTTCTTCGTTTCCGGAAGAGATGACGTAGTGCTGTACTTCTACGCCTTTCGTCTTTCCGTATTCATCCAATCTTCTGAACCAGTCTTTGACGCCAGGAAAGAACTGGATATCTTTTCCTAGCTGAACAAAGGCTTCTCTATTGATAGGAAGATTTCTCTTTTTGGACTCCTGAATCATCAGGTACATATAGGCAAGAAGTGGATCCATATGTTCTTTCTTCGAGAGCTCGTTAGCACTCTTCCAGAACTCACTGGGATTCAGATGCAAAGAAGGAATAAAAGAATAGTTCTGCATATCGGTTGTGCAGAGCGTGTGATCGAAATCGTAGATAAAGGCAACGATTGTTTTCTTCGTCATAGTCTTATCCTCTTTGGGGATAGTATAAAACAGCTTTTCCGATAAAACAATTTCTGCTTCTTTTTCGAAAGTACGATGGGAAAAGAGTAAGAAAAAGAGGAAAAGAAATCTCCTCAAGAGAAGAAATATGCCACATATTGTTTAGAAAACAAGAAGGCTCTGAAACACGATTCCTATCGGCTTTTAGAAGTATTTTCTAGCGATGAACTTTAAAACAGGATTCTAGGAAGCAACGCCAAGAAGGTTCTATAATAGAAGTAGGAGGGATTCTATGCTGAAAACCTGTCCTTATTGCGGAGAGAAATACGAAGAAGGGAACTTCACTTGTCCTCATTGCAAAAAGAGATTACCTTCCGTTGCTTCCGAAAATATCACCGGCCATGCAAGTTCCGGAGATATGGATGCCTACTTGAAGAAAGCAGAACAGACCTTGAGCAAGAAGAGCACCATCTCCGAAGAAGATAGAGAAATGATCCGCGATAATAATCACGCCACTTCCGGTGACGATGATATCGATTGTGCGCAGCCTTATTCCTTTGTTGAACACGATAACGGAGATAGAAATTAATCTATTATAGTGTCAATAATTAACACTTTAAAATTGAGATAATAGAAAAGCGACGGAACCGATGAAGCTCTGTCGCTTTTTGCTGTTTTACTTTAATCCAAGGTAGGCAAGTGTTTCATTGCTTGCTTCCACCGCTTCTTTCTCACTCTTGCCGTTAACATGATGAAGAATCATCAGAGTAGTAAGAACAATCAGAGGAATCAGGGCGATGATAGTGTTACGCGCCATCCGGAACTTCTCTTTACGCCAGCTTTTCACGGTCATCTCTTTCACCTTCGGAACCGAAAGAATATTCAGAACGACAACCGAAGTGAAATAAATGAAATAGAAATTGAGGAAGAAGAGATAGAAAGCCTGACCTAACATGACCCATTGGCTATTGGCTAAGGAATAACCGACAACACAGAGAGGAGGCATGATGGCGGTTGCGATAGCAACGCCAGGGATGACGTTATTGTATTCGCCTTTTCTCGTCTGTCCGATGATGCCGGCAATACCGCCGAAGATAGCAATCAATACATCGTACCAACTCGGGTTCGTACGGGCGATAATCTGTGCCGTAGGGGCTTTGATTGGGCTGCAGAGGAAGTAGATACAGGAGAAAGTGATTGAAATCACAACCTGAACAACGAAGCCGGCGGTACCTCTACGGAAAATATTGATATCCGCACTAGCGGTACCATAAGCCATCATGAGAATTCGGTTCATCAAAGGAGAGATGAGCATCGCACCGATGATAGCGGCGATGGAATCGGTATTAAGGCCGACCGAAGCGATGATGATGGCACAGACCATGATGACCATGTTCGTGCCAGTGAACTTCGCACCAGAAAGAATTCTCTCTTTGATTTCGGCATGAGTCGCCGTATCGTCCACAATGGAAAAAAGATGACGGAAGAAATAACGCACATGGTCATACCAATGGGTGGATTTCTTCTCGTGTTCCAAGATAAAAGCATCGGCGACATCGATACTGGTATCGTCGGTAGGTTCTTTCTCCGTATCGTCTTTGACGACTAAGGATGACTTTTCTTCGTTCTGTTCTTTGTTTTCCTGAGGCTCCATTTTTCTGCCCTCGCTCTGAACAGAAAAATTATAACTTCATAGAGAGAAGAGAAAAGTAAAAAATTCGCTTTCTACTCTTTTTCTTTCTTGGCAAGATACTCCGCAAGAGCATCCGGAAGATAGCGGGGGCCTCTTACCGCCGTAACACCATACTTCTTCATCACTTTTCGGAAAGTGCAGAAATAAGGATCATAGCGATCCGTGATATGCATCGCCACTTCTTTTCTTCCCTCGTTGAAATCTAAGTTTGTTTCCGTGATGACAGCACGATACAAAATCGCGTGGAAAGGAAAACTGACATAGACATAGACCGCATCCCCGACTTCCATGTTTTTGCTCTGCCACCAATAAACATCATCCGTATATTGCCATTCACGGTAAATATCGTAAGTATCCAAATTGGCAGGAACTAACCAATTCTTCTTTCCGGTTGGAGAATTTTTGGCTTTTCTTAATACTAATTCCTTGGATTTTTCGACCAAAGCAAGTATCTCTTCATCCGCTACTTCATCATCCAGAATCACCGAAATCCAGTTCTTATGGCTCATATGATAAGCCGTTCGGATTCCTTTTTTCTGAATCAGAGTCGGAATTTCACTTTCTTCTGCTTTAAGATTCAGAACTTCGATGTCGTTCTCTTTTCCCTCCGGCCGAATCTTTTTCTCCGGTACACGGAGAATCAACGCAAACCATTTCTCCCTCTTCGGAAGACGGAAACAAGCATCGTCTTTATCGTCGGAAAAAGGATAATCCCAAGGAGTCTGATATTTTTCTTTCAACAGAAGAGCAATGCGATTTGTCTGTGGAAGCAGAAAAGGAAGAGAAGTAAAGCAGTGATCGGCAATATCCTGAAGCAGGGCACGGAGCTCTTCTTTCACTTCATAGATGAATTCACCTCTGGCTGCTTCTAATCGGATCGGAAGATATTCTTCTCCTGTCAGAGGATCCAGTACCTGTGCTAAAACCTCGTTTGTCTTTTTATAGGCTCTAATCTTCACCTGAAAAGAGCCATGCTTTAGGGTTGTTTCAAAAAGATAATCTTTCTCTTCTTCCTGAAAGCCATAAGCAAGCAGTTTCTTCACATCCGGTATCTTCTTCTGAAAAATAGTATCCTCTGGTTCCATGATAAATTCAGCTTATAGAGTTAGCCTATTTCCGTCAAGAAAAAACTGCCAGAAGGAAACATCCTCCCAGCAGTTAAAAAATCTGTTAATCGGATCAGAGCTTAGGAACATGAAGAGTTCCGTCTTTATCCGGATGAGACTTCATGTACTCGATGATTGGATCGTAGTTCTTAGCTTTATTGCCAGGCTTACAATCCGAGAGATGCTCCTGCTTACCAGCGACGATGGCTTCCGCCATATCATGGCAACCTGCGTGACCGCAGGCACCGCAGTTGAAGTTCGGTAAGAGCTTCTCAACTTCGGCGATACGCTTATCCTCTTCGACATAGAAAGCTTTCTCGGCGACAAGGATAAGAATTGCCATCAAAAGACCGATTACCATCAGAATACCGGTTGCAACCAGCATGACTAACCAAAGATTGCTGTACCAAGGGGTCGCTTCGGCTGCTGCTTCGGTCTCCTCCGCTAACAGATAAGAGAATGCGTTCATTCTTTCTTTTCCTCCTCGGAAGAAGATTTCTTACTTTCTTCCGCTTCTTTCTTCTCCTTCTCGTATTCCATCTTCGCCTGTTCTTCCGGGGTGTTGTAATACATATTGAAGTGACATCCTAGAATCCCACAGCCGTGGCATTTCGCCTCGCTCGGTTTTTCTAAATCTTCACAGCCTTTCGGTACCGGTGTCTTACGGTAGAGAATATATGAAACAAGGAAGATGATTAAGAAGAGAACAATGACACCGATCGCAAGTAGCCATCGTGCCCAAGTCGGCATTTCCGTTCCTTACTTGACCGAGACCATGCCGGAGAAGCCGACAAAGGCCATCGACATGATAGCAGCGATAATCAGAGCAAGAGCAACACCCTTGAAGGCTTTCGGGCTTTTATATTCGCTGACGCGGATACGGATGAACGAGAAGATGACGATGACAATGAGATAACCTAAGGAAGTACCGATAGCGTTAGCCATAGAGGCACCGAAGCTAAGACCGGAATCGGTGTTACCCTGGACAACACCTAAGACGGCGCAGTTGGTAGTGATCAGAGGAAGATAGATACCGAAGCCACGATACAGAGCCGGACTATACTTCTTGATGAAGAGACCGACAATCTGAACTAACGAAGCAATGACGAGAATATAGGTAAGAGTATCCATGAAAGGAATCTGAAGAGGTTTCAGAATATAGGTGTAAATCGGCCAGCAGACAAGAGCAGCCATGATGATGACGAAGCTGACCGCGACACCCATTGAGAAAGCACTCTTCGGCTTATCACCGACACCGATGAAGGAGCAGATGCCGTAGAAACGGGAGAGGATGACGTTATCGATGAGCATCGAAGAGACAATAGCAAGAAGGAAAGCAACAATATAAGGTAAAGTTGTATCTGCGATTTCCATAATTACTTAGTCTCCTTGTTTTCCTGACTCTGCTGAGCAGGGGATTTAGGCGGATTGATCTGCTGCGTAGTCGTATCGACTTTCTTCTCGGCCGGAGAACCGGTCGAAGCAGAAGCGGTAGCAACTGCCGGTTTAGCGGCAGCCGCTTCCTTCGCCGCTAAAGCTTTCTGCATTTCGATACGGGCTAAGGCTTTCTTCTTGGCGTTGTTGTGGTTTTCGACTGCCATGATGACGGCTAAGCATAAGCCCATCACGACGAAGCCACCGGCCGGCTGAGAGAAGAAGGACATAGCGAAGTTCCACTTACCATTCGGATCGGCTAAGATCGGTAAGTGCGTAAGCGGGATGAAAGTGAAGACCGAACCGAAAGTGATATAACCGACACCTAAGATTTCACGGATGATACCGATGAGGGAGATAGCTAAGGTATAACCGATACCGTTTCCGCAGGCATCCAGTAAAGAATCTAAGACCGTGTTCTTACTGGCAAAGGCTTCCGCTCTTCCTAAGACGATGCAGTTGACAACGAGTAAGGAAAGGAAGACGCCTAAGCCGGTATAAAGTTCCGGAAGGAAGGCTTCGGTAAGCATCTTCGTAATCGTGACGAAAGCCGCGATAACGACGATATAGCAAGGAGTCTTGATAACTTCAGGAACCAGCTTACGGATAGCGGAGATGATGACGTTCGAGCAGATAAGAACGAAGGTGAAGAGAAGACCCATACCGAAGGACTGCTCGAAGCTGATGGTGACGGCAAGAGCCGGGCAGGTTCCTAAGACTGCGACGAAGAGAGGATTGTTCTTAATGATACCGGCAACAAAGCTCTCATAATGCTTCGACGGAGCTTTGGTTTCCGCTGTTTTGACATTTTCTGCCATTTTCGTTTATCTCCTTTCCGAAGCAAAAGAGTAGGTGAAAGAAGGATTCTTCGCTTCTGCTACCGAGGTAAATCCGGTCGTGACTACGGAAGAAGCAGTGACCTTTTTGTTCTTGACTGCATCAATAGCCTGCTTAATCAAAGCCTTTATTGCGTAACAAGAATGAGAGTTTGTCTCACCCACTTTGACAAAGTTACTCTCGTCGGCGTAGGCCGCATCCTTATCGGAGCTAGCATTGATAGCCTTGATATAAGGATTGAAATCCAATCCATAGGTGTTGCCATCATAGGCAAGATAAACACCGGCAAGTTTACCATCCGAAGTGACTGCAATATAGAGAGTCTCGACAAAGGCTTCCTCCGAATCATCCGTATAAGTGCTATAGAAGATAAAGCCCTTAGAACATTTCCAAAGATGCTCAATTACGGCATTGCTCGTATTGAGACCAGCAGGAACTTCCATCTCAGTATATTCCTGATCCGTTCCGAAGAGCTTTCCTTCGTCCGCCATGACAAAGGCAGTGCTCTGACCTTTCGCAACTTTACCCGCTTCGGTGACGGCATCACGGATCAAAGAAGCGGCAAAAGTAGCACCGCATTTAACATTCTGAAGAGCGGCTTCTTTATCCGCACCATCGGCGGCTGCGTTATAAGGATCGACATAACCAGGTTCGAGCTTTCCTTTATAGGACATCGTATCGGAGATCATGACAAGTTTGGTTAAGGAATAATCATTGCCTTTGAAACCGATGAGGAAATCGACATCGCCGTATCCGTTTTTACCATAGCAACGGCAGATGGTTCCGACAAAGTCCTTCTTATCCTTATCCGAATAGACATCCCAGACTTTGGTGACGTATTTGATGTCTTTCTTTGTATCGTCATCTAAGGTACGTTCGGCATAGGTATTCTTGACCTCGGTATCGCCGAAGACTTCCGCTAAGGATTTATTCTGTTTACGAACATTGTTCTCTGCGATAACCGGAGCGGTGACGGCATTGACAGCACCGACAAGAAGAGTCGAACCACCGGCGATGATCAATAAGGTCAAAGCCGTCTTGATGAAGTTTTTCGTGAAATCTTTCATGTCAGAAAACCTCCACACATAAAGCCCAGAGTTCAATCAGAGCGAAGACAACAAAGACAGCAATGGGCCAAACGATATTCTTCCAATTCCACTTATTCGTAGCCCACTTCGGATAATCGATCATGGAAGTAAGCATATTGCCGATAAGAATGGAATAGACACATCCTTCCGGAATCGCCGCGAAGAGACGGATGAAGGTAGTGCAGATAGCAAGGATGATACCGAACATGACTCTACCCGGATGCGTGATCGGGGAAGTGACCGGATCGGTCGCCATATAGACCGCATTGAACATAACACCGCCGGAAAGAAGCTCATAAAGAGCAAAAGTCCAAGGATCATCGATCTTATAACCGAACCAGAGAACGAAACCGGCAATCAGCATCATGACGAAGAAGGCTCCTAAATAGGCAAGCGGAATTCTCCAGTCGATGGTATGACGGACGATGAGATAGATAAGGCCGACTAAGATGAGAAGTTTGCAGGCTTCACCGATTCCTCCAGGAACATTGCCTAAGAAGAGATCGAGAAGGCTATAGGTTCCTAACTGGATGGAAGTTCCACCGTTACCGGCGATAGCGATATGTTCCGAGCCAAGCGGAGTAGCACCGGCATCGACGATGGTCGCACCATTCGGATTGAAGGCATCGAAGTATTGGAAGTGAGAACCATAGCAGGTCTTAGCAAAGACGAATCCGACGGCAGCAGGGTTGAAAATGTTGGTTCCGGTTCCGCCGAAGACGAGCTTACCGATGATGATACCGAATAACGCCGAAGTGATTAAGGAAACATAGAGAAGAGCTTCGTTATCCATGTTGGTCGGCATCAATAAAGCGAGAATGATAGCCGAGACAAGCGGGACTAAGGCGTTAGAAAGGTGATACGCTTTGCATCCGTTGAGGAACTGTTCCTTGAACGTATGCTTCGTACCATCCACTGGGAGACGGTTGGTGACAAGAACGAAGACGAACTCGGATAATTCCATGACCGCGGCGATAATGAAAAGGTTACGAGCCATCGCGACCGGGAAAACAACAAAACCATAAATAACTAACGGCAAAAGAGCAATGATGACATCGAGCATCATGCCGACAAGATTGTCCTTGCGACGGATGTGCGGTGCGGACTCTTTGATAATCGTAGTTTTCAGTTCCATATTATTTCAGCCTCGCAATGACTTTCGCTCTGCGGACATAATCCGTGACGTTGATGTTCGAAGTGCAGGAGTAGGCGCAAAGTCCGCATTCGATGCACTTGAGCGGATTGAGCATCTTGATTTTCGCCTTATCAACCGGCATATGCTTCATCGCGTTCATGATATCGACCGGAAGAAGTCCGACCGGGCAAGAAGCAACGCAGGAACCGCAGCGGATGCAAGGTTCCTCAAGGTAGTTACGCTTGTTGATAACGATGACCGAAGTGACGGTCTTGGTGAGAATACAGTCATCGGAAGGAAGAGAAGCACCCATCATCGGACCGCCGAGGATGAAGGTCTTCGGCTTATCCGGATCCTTGTAGCCACCGCATTTCTCGATGAGATACTTAACCGGAGTACCGACACGGACAAAGAAATCAGAAGGTTTGACGATACCATCGCCGGTGACGGTGACTCTTCTCTGATAGACCGGCATATTCTCGCGCAAGGCTAAACGGATACCTAAAAGAGTCGAGGCGTTGATAACCATGACACCGTAGTCGGCCGGACGTTTGCCGGGTTCGACATGGATCTTCGTCGCCTGTTCGACAAGTCTATTTTCCCAACCCATCGGATAAACATTCGGAACTTCAAAATAGGAAATACCATCATGAGGTTCCTTGGCGAAAAGCTTCTCGTAAGTCGCTTCGATATCCTTATACTTCTTCTTGAAGCAGAGGCGGACATCGTTGACACCGAAGATGTGTTTGACCAGTTTCATACCATCTAAGATATGATCCGGTTCTTCCATCAGGGCTCGGTGATCCGCGTTGATGTACGGTTCACATTCAACGCCATCGATCAAGACCGTGTTGATCTTGGTCTTCGTCTGGAACTTGACGTAAGTCGGGAAGGAGGATCCTCCTAAACCGACCGAAGCGCAGTTCTTGAGAATCTCGACGACCTGATCTCGGGTCAAGGCATCGATTTCCTCCTGACTTCTCGGCTTGATTCCTTCATAAAGAGCATCCTTGAAATCGTTGTGGATCTTCATGAAAGAGACGACCTTTCCGGAACGATGATAATGCTTTTCATAACCTTCAAACGTTCCCGAACAGGTCGCATGGATTGGCTGATCGAAGAATCCGCCATGACGGACACCGATCGGCTGACCGAGCTTCACATAGTCGCCTTCGTGGATAAAGACCTCCGCCTTCGGGCAGCGGGCATTATCCGTCGTGATGAGGAGATACTCCGGAACAGGAACAATGAGTTCTTCACGCTCAATGTGGGAAAGCTTCAGGGCATCCTCAAGCGCTCTCGTTTTTTTGATCATTGGTAATACCTCAACAGGTTTGTATTATAGCAAGGTAAAGTGGAATAAGAAAGAAAACATATATACCTATTAATAATATAGGTAAAGCTAGAATTGCGCATTTTGCGCTAATTAAATAAAAGAAGGAAAGACTATTGGGCACTCAACCGCTCATATTCGTTCTGATTGCACAAGAAAGAAAGGAGCCAAACGGGCAAATGACAAATTCGAAGAGAATGTGTGATTTTTCTCTTTTTTTGAAAGAGGAGCCTTTCTTCGTCTTTAGGCTTTCGGTTTAAAAGCTCTGGTCGCTTTGACCGCCTCTAACCATCCGGCATAGAGACGTTCCATCTCCGCTTTTTCCATCTGCGGGACGAAGCGTTTGGCAATCGTATGGTTCTTTTCGACATCTTCCTTACTGGTCCAGAAACCACAACCTAAACCGGCGAGATAACCAGCTCCCATCGCCGTCGTCTCAACGCATTCCGGAATCACGACTTCGCACTGAAGAATATCCGCCTGGAACTGCATCAAAAGGTTGTTGGCACTGGCTCCGCCATCGACCTTCAAGGTCTTCAGTTCAAAGTGTCCTTCTCTCTTCATCGCTTCAATGACATCCTTGGATTGATAGGCAATCGAGAACAAAGTGGCACGGACAAAGTTATGACGGTCTG
>Ga0256406_1001807_pt1 | contig 32894 bp, 30 predicted proteins | sample RumenRJG_03DNA_FD_185986 | JGI IMG/M metagenome (GOLD analysis project Ga0256406, IMG submission 185986) | Bovine rumen microbial communities from Lethbridge, Alberta, Canada - RJG_03 | ecosystem: Host-associated > Mammals > Digestive system > Stomach > Rumen | place: Canada: Alberta | collected...
GAAAAGGCAATAGTTAACCTTATGCGTGTCAATATACTCAAGAGGATGGAGAGCTCAGTCAACTCCTTCGCACTTACGTTAGAGAGAGTCTTGGGACGCATAGAGGAAATGTACAAGAAGCTTGAGTTGGGTGTTGACCTGGATGATGAATTCAACGAAGAAGCAGAGGATCTTGATGACGATACAAATACAGTTGGTGGCAAAATAAAGATCAAAGTTTCCGACATAGATAAGCTGAGAATGATGGAGGATCTCAACGAGGATACGATTATACTGAGGGAACTGCTTAATTATGCTAACAAAGTCAGCGTGGAAAGAGACCTGAAACTTCAGAGACTCAAAAAGCAAATTGAAGACAAGTTTGCAAGTCCGATCAATGATGGTAACAAGAAGGCAATAGTCTTCACAACATTCTCGGATACTGCAGAATACCTATATAGAAACATTGCGGAATGGCTTCTTAAAGAGCATGGGATGCATACTGCAATAGTGACGGGAGGAAGCACGAAAAATAATCATCCGAAAGTCAGAAAGGACTTTGACTCGATCCTTTCTCATTTCTCGCCAAAATCAAACAGTTACGATACCAAAGGTAACGACATTGATCTACTGATTGCAACAGACTGTATTTCGGAGGGGCAAAATCTGCAAGATTGTGACTATCTTATCAACTACGACATCCACTGGAATCCGGTGAGGATTGTCCAAAGATTTGGCCGTATAGATCGTATCGGATCGGCTAATAAGTATATCCAATTAGTGAATTTCTGGCCTAACATGGAGTTGGATGAATATATCAACCTGGAGAACCGTGTCAGGAACAAGATGGTTATTCTTGATATGTCAGCAACAGGAGATGACAACCTTATCAGCCCGGAATTCAAGGAGTTGGATTACAGAAAGCAGCAGCTCAAACAGCTTCAAAGTGAAGTGCTGGACGTAGAGGAAATGCAAGGTGGAATTTCTATCACTGACCTCACCTTGGATGACTTCATGATGTCCTTGGATAGATTCATGAAGGATAATCCAAATGTATTGGAGAAATACCCAACTGGCGTCTATGCCGTTACAAACAAGGAAGAAAAGCTGGGCGAAGATGCGGTGAATGGCGTTATATATTGCCTTAAGCAGACCAAATATTCTGAATCCCAGGAAGGAGCAGCTTCCCTGTATCCATATTACCTGGTGTATGTAGATGAGAATGGAGAAATACATATAACCAATTCTTCTCCAAAGAAGATCCTGGATATCTATAAGGCGTTATGCCAGAGCAAGGCAGATCCGATTGAGCAGTTGGTGAAGATATTCAACAAGGAAACTAAGAACGGATCTGTTATGACAAAGTACACAAATCTTCTAGAAAAAGCGGTCTTCGATATCAAAGGGGTAGCCGAGAAAAAGGGCGTACAATCCATGTTCCAAATTGGAGCAGCAACCCTATTTGAAAACACGGTATCAGGCCTTAACGACTTTGAACTGATTTCATTCTTGGTGGTGATGTAATGGATGTGTTAGAAAGACTAAAGATGCCACCATGCGATAAGACAAGAGTACCGGTAAAGACTCTTGAAGAGCAATTGGAGGCAGATGCAAAACAAAAGAAGCTATTATCAAATCATATAGCATCCATGTATCTGGTGAGTTTGCTAAATGAGCAGACTGTAAGGATCAGAGCATACAAGGATGATGATTATAGCTTTCAGGCAGTATATGTATTTGAGATAGAGCTTAAGGCAAATGACCAAATAACAGATTTTACAGAGCTGGTACATTCAGCATTCCCGGAATCCACATTGCTGATTCTCAGGTACAAGGATAAGACTTATTTATCCGGTGCCAGTAAGAGAATCAACAAGCTGGATAAGACAAGAACTGTACTTGAAGATTCAATCTGGATAGAGGTACCGAAAGGATTGCAAGCGCAGGATATCAAGGAAGCCAACCTAAGAGAGTATTATGAGTCACTCATACGATTGCTGTACAGATACAAAGTGCTGAATGTAACAGGGGTATTTCCGGTTAAGGATGGAGAATATAAAGGTTCTATCAAACAATATGAGCAACTAATGGCTCAGATAAATAGGCTGAGTGAAAAATATTCAGCAGCATCGATGAGAAATGAGAAGATGAAGATAGATGAGGAGATGTTCCTCAAAGAAAAAGAAGTAAAGCAGCTTATTAGCGTATTAAGAGGAGAACAATAACATGGAGAAAATGAACGGTTTAAGTTTGGATATGGATGCTGTAAATATTGCAGCAATTAAGGAATTGTTTCCAACTGCAGTTACTGAAGGAAGAATAGATTTTGAGATGCTCCGAAGCTTACTTGGGGGGAGTGTAGATGATTCCAAAGAAAAATATATGTTCTCTTGGAACGGAAAGATCCAATCAATAAAAACAGCTCAAGCTCCATCTAGCACTACACTAAGACCCAATAAATCCAAATCTATTAATTGGGATAACACAGGCAATCTATATATTGAAGGAGACAATTTAGAAGTCCTAAAGCAGCTGCAAAAAACTTATTTTGGGAAGATAAGAATGATATATATAGATCCTCCGTATAATACCGGGAGCGATTTCGTTTATAAGGATAATTTTATTGACTCGATTGAATCATATAAGGAGCAAACAAATCAAGAAAGTTCCTCTAATCCAAATACCAGCGGAAGGTTTCATTCGGATTGGCTGAATATGATGTATCCAAGGCTTATTCTTGCTCGCAACCTATTGTCTGAGGATGGAGCGATTTTTATTAGTATAGATGATCATGAACTAAATAATCTCACAAGAATCTGTAATGAAGTCTTTGGAGAGAACAATTTTGCAGGACTTATGACAATTCTTAGTAATCCTAGAGGATCGCAAAACACAGATGGGTTATCGTTTGTGCATGAGTACATTCTTATGTATTGCAAGGATTTAGACATGGCAAATATAAAAGGCGTTGATAAAGATGAAAGCAGTCTTGCAGAGTATTCCCTGCAAGATGATAACGGAAAGTATAGACTGCTTGGTTTGAGAAAACGAGGTGGTGCTTGGAAAAAAGAAGACAGACCTATGATGCACTACCCAATATATGTTAATCCACACAATGGCGAATGTAGCCTGAAGAAAGATGCTGAATTTACAATCGAGGTTATTCCTGCAAGACCTACTGGTGAGCTTAGCAGATGGACATGGGGAAAAGAAAAATTTGAGAACGAAAGACATCTACTTGTTGGGAAGCCAGTCAATAGAGTTGGAGAGGATGAAGCGTGGGACATCTTTAGAAAAGACTATCTGCTCAACAGTGATGGAGGAGAAAAAACAACCCGATTAAAAACAATGTGGTTAGAAAAAGAAATCAACTATCAGAATGCTAAAAACGAAATCAAAGAGTTGTTTGGGGATTCTGAAATGTTTGATTTTCCTAAGCCCACATATATTGTTAATAGGCTTATGTCTATTATTTGTGATGATGACTCATACGTGTTGGACTTCTTCTCTGGGTCAGGCACAACTGCACATGCGGTGATGAACTACAATCTTAAGCATGGTGCTAATAATAAATTCATCCTGGTACAATTGCCAGAATTATTCAAAGAAAAAAATGTTGCGTATAAGGCTGGTTATAGGAATATTTGTGAGCTTGGAGAGGAAAGGCTGAGAAGAGCCGGACAGAAAATTAAGGATACTTGGCAGAAAGTAAAAGAGGAAGAAGGACTTCTTGCTAACAATAATGAATTCTCAACCGATGTTGGATTTAAGGTGTTTGAACTTGATTCCACTAATATTAATCCCTGGGATAATACCAGAGAATTAGACGAACAAACCATTTTTGAAACTTCGAGCATATTCAAGTTGGATAGAACAGACAGCGATGTGCTATATGAGATTATGCTGAAATATGGGGTCTTTGATCAACCAATAAGTGAGGTTGAAGTAAATGGAAAGACAATGTATCGTGTAGGACAGCGTCATATGATAGTTTGCCTTGAAGATAAGGTTGATGATAGTGATATTACAGAAATCTGCAAACTTGAACCACGAGTAGTTGTGTTCAAAGAAGATGGATTCAAGGACGATAACGCAAAAATTAACGCTGAATATAATCTGAAAAAAGCAGGCATTGAAGATGTGAAATGCATATAGGGATGGTGAGACATGAAATTAAAGTTTGTAGATCAGCCATATCAAACAAACGCTGTAAATGCTATATGCGATATTTTTGAAGGTTGCGAGGTCAAAGACTCGATTTTCACAATAGATGCAGGTCAGGGTGAACATCAGCTAACAATCGATGGCATAGAGAAATATGGAGAGCAGCAACTGAGCATCGACAACGATGGTATGTCATACTTTCTGGGCCATGCAAATAAGTTGTCTATTGATGATTATCGCATGCTTGATAATATCCAGGATATCCAATCAAACAATAACATCCAGATGTCAAAGACCATTCAGGGTAGAAACTTCACTGTTGAGATGGAAACCGGCACCGGGAAGACATATGTTTATACCAAGACCATTCTGGAACTAAACAAACGATACGGATTCACAAAGTTCATCATTGTAGTGCCAAGTATAGCAATCAAGGAGGGCGTAAACAGCTCTTTTATCGCGACTAATGAGCATTTTAGAGAGAAATACGACAATGTACCATACAGGTGGTTCGTTTATGATTCCGGTCACCCGGAGATGATCCGAGACTTTGCCACGAGCACCAATATTGAGATTATGATTATCAATATTGATGCGTTCAGAAAGAGCTTCAAGGATCCGACAAAGGAAGACAAGGCTAATCTGATTCATAGAGAAAGCGAGAAGTTAAGTGGCAATAAACCAATTGATTTGATTGCAAGCACAAATCCGATTGTTATTATCGATGAGCCACAGTCAGTAGATAATACAGACAAGGCGAAGGAAGCGATTGCTTCACTAAATCCCATGTGTACCCTGCGCTACAGTGCTACGCATAGGGATCTGTATAACCTGATGTATCGCCTTACACCGGTTGATGCATATCAGGAGAATCTCGTCAAGCACATTGAGGTAGCATCTATTACATCTGACGACGCCTCAACAAAGCCTTATGTGAAACTGCTCAGTGTTTCAGATAGAAACAATACATATAAATGCCGGATCGAAATATATGTGAAGGATAGAAAGACAGGGGCTGTATCTAAGAAAGCTGTAAACGCTAAGACTGGTGATGATCTTTGGGAATTATCTAATGAGGTCGAGTACTATAAGACCTCCAACTATATCATTGATACTATTGACTGCTTCCAGGGAGAAGAATCTATTGCCTTTGCAAATGGCGAGTATATCAATATTGGAGAATCAATAGGAGAGATAGATGCATCTGCCATAAAGAGAGCTCAAATCAGGCAGACGATCGAACTACATCTCAACAAAGAACTTCATTATATGAAAAAAGGAATTAAGGTATTAAGCTTGTTTTTCATTGATGAAGTCGCCAAGTATCGTAACTATGATACAGAAGATGAGCGGGGGGATTACGCCATATGGTTTGAAGAGGAATATGACAAGCTGATCAAAATGCCACGATATAAGAAACTGTTGAAAGAATATGGCGAGTATATTTCCGGTGACGCTGTCGCTGTCCATGATGGCTATTTTTCCAAGGACGGAAAGGGAAGAGTGAAGAACTCAAAAGGCGAAGGCGTATCAAAGGATGATGAGACAACATATCAGTTGATTATGAAGGACAAGGAAAGGCTCCTGTCATTTGATGAGCCTATTCGCTTTATCTTCTCTCACTCCGCACTGAAAGAAGGATGGGACAATCCGAATGTCTTCCAGGTTTGCACATTGGTAGAGACAAAAGACACTATGACAAAGCGGCAGAAGGTTGGACGCGGTCTTAGGATATGTGTTGATCAGAACGGGGATAGAGTTCTCGAAGAAAAATACAACATGCTAAGCGTTGTCGCAAACGAATCTTACAAGGAGTTTGCATCGACACTTCAAAAAGAACTCGAGACCGACAATTTCAAGTTTGGCATTATTGAGCCGATCAGCTTTGCAGGACTTGCAGTAAAACAAGCTGACGGTAAGCGTTATGAACTTAGCCAGGAGGAATCGCAGGAAATCTTCAAGCATTTAATTGATAACGACTACATGAGCAAGAACGGCAAGGTGACACAGAAGTATCACCAGGATGTTCATAATGAGACTTTTGCTCTTCCAGATAAATACGAGTCATTCACCGACAAGGTGAAAAAACAAATCAAGAGCCTGTCCAGAGAAGTTGAAATCAAGGATGCATCCACGAAGGTTGCAGTTCATATCAATAAAGAAGTTGAACTATCTCCAGAATTCCAGTCACTGTGGGACAAGATTAAAGCCAAGACAAAGTATTCCATACATATGGATATCGATAAGCTTAAGAGAGAAGCAATAGAGGGTATCAAGAATATGCCTGCAATAAAGGCCGATCGTGTAGATGGAACAATTACATCTGTTGATATTACAAAAGCTGGAGTCATAGGAGTAGGAGAGCAAGTTAAACAATATGGTGCTATCTCCGATTATGAGAGAATGGACTACCCGGATTTCGTGAGAAGACTACAGGATGCTACAGGACTACTAAGGAGAACCATAATCGAGATCATCGTTGGATCTGGAAGACTTCATGACTTTTATGTGAATCCAGAAGAATGTATAAAACAGGTATCAAAGGTGCTTCTTGCGGTAAAGAAAGAAAATCTTACGGATGGCATCAAGTATGAGAAAACAGATGAGTATTATGAGCAGGACTTTATCTTTAATGACGAAGGCCTCTTCGGATACCGAGACAGGAATGTAATCGAAGCGCCCTCAGGAAAGAATATCTTCGATCACGTGATATATGACTCAAACATCGAGAAGCAGTTTGCAGAAGATGCCGAACTGGATGATGATGTAACAATGTATGCGAAGCTCCCTTCTGCATTCAAGATAGATACTCCTATTGGTAACTACAATCCAGATTGGGCTGTAGTGTTGAATACGGAAGAAGGAGAAAAACTTTACTTCGTTGCAGAGACTAAAGGTACCGAAAACATCAATGATTTGAAGGGTTCAGAAAAGAAGAAGATACTATGCGGACGCAAACACTTTGAGGTAATTGATACAGAAATAAAATATGAAGTTGTTAGCAAACTGATGAGTTTAAAGAAATATGTGTAATTGATTGACTTTATAGAACTATTGATATCTAGTCACAGGACAATGTGCTTATATTATAAATAAATTGTTTGTATGGCGTGAAGTGATAATAGAAGCAGTTTTATTAATGAACTGATTGAGTTAGAAACATATCACATAGAATAGGTGAATAATAGTATGATTGCAGACATTAATACGGTTTTATATACATGTATGTTCTTATTGCCAGGAGGGATAATTGAGGCTACTACCCGCTCAATAAAGCCAAGAAGAAGAATAAGTGCTGCACAGGAATTATTAAGATGGCTTGGGTATAGTGTGGTTAATAATGCAATATGGAGCTGGGCGATTCTCATTATATGGAAACAGTTACCGCATGATTCGTTGCTGACTTGGATTCTTCTTCTGGCCGTAATCATTACGAGCAGCGTAATTACAGGAATAATTCTAGGATTTATTCAAACAAAGGATATTATTAGTAAAACTGCAGACCTTGTGAACATACGAATAGAAAACCCCATCCCGACAGCTTGGGACTATGTATTATCAAGACAAAGGAATCCTTGTTTCATGATTGTGACATTAATCGATGGTACACATTTTTATGGTTATTTCGGAGAGGACTCATTAGCGTCATCAGATAATGACTATAGAGATATATATCTTGAATACATATATGTTCTTAATGACACCAATGAAAAATGGGAAATAGTCCCTGGCAAGAGTGCTTTATTAAACGCGGATCAGATTGCAAGTATAGAAATAATAAGATTGGAGGAAATAAATGGCTAACAAAACGCAAGAGAAATCAGGGAAAGAAAACTTTGGATATAGTCCAAATCGTAATGAAAGAGGCTATCAAACAGACAAGTCAGGCACGTCTACGGAGAAAAGACCTCCAGCAGAGACGCCTAATGGGGGAACATCGGGTAAAAAAGAAGGATGATTTTGCCTCGCGATGTGTGCCGAGTTTACTTTGTATGAAGCATTCCCCTGTAGTTAGATGTGAATTGAGTAATCTACATGAATTCAAAAAAGCAGGGGAGCAGATTTAAAAACGAAAAGCGCAAACACTGCAGAAAAACCTCGCCATGAGGAGTATGACATTATGGATTCAAAAAGTGCAAAGAGAGACATTGTAAAACGCAGAATACTGGTACTCACCAATTATCTGTATGAGAAGACCGATGAGGATCATCAGATTACATCAGACGAACTGGTGGCATATCTGAAAAATCAAGGAGCTCCAGCGAACAAAAAGACCCTGAAGAATGATTTGGATCTCATGGTTGATGCAGGGCTTGATATCGTGACGGTATCCAGTAAACCCAACAGATATTTCTGGGGAAGCCGCCAGTTTGAAATGCCGGAGCTTAAGTTGCTCATTGATGCAGTTTCATCATCCAGATTCATAACTGAGAAGAAGAGCCGCGAGTTGGTTAAGAAGCTAACTGAGCTCGCCAGTGTCAACCAGAAGAATGAACTGCGTCGACACGTACACGGAACGGGTGGCAGGTTCAAGACTAGAAACGAGAACATATACTACACCGTAAATGATATCAACGAAGCGATCAATAAGCATAAAAGGATTGCCTTTCGATACTTTGAATACGACGGCGAGAAGAACAGGGTGTACCGTAACGACGGCAAAGAGTACGAACTCAGCCCATACGATATGATTTGGAACAACGACTTCTATTACGTTGTTGGATATTCCAGGGAGCACACCAATATTTCAACTTTCAGAGTTGATCGAATCGATAAGATCGAGATCCTTAGCGAGAGAACTGCCAAAAAGCCTGCAGGGTATAGTATAGAGGACTATTCCACACAGATCTTTGAGATGTTCGAGGGCGAGAGAACCAGAGTGAGACTCGAATGCAAAAATGAGCTCATGAAGTATGTCATAGATCGTTTTGGGCAAGATGTGGAGACAAAGTTTAAAGACGAAGACCATTTTGTTGCTACCGTCAAAGTGTCACTTAGTCCGAATTTCTATGCATGGGTGTTCCGCTTTGCGGGTGGTATGAAGATTCTGTCGCCGAAACGAGCGGTTGAAAAGATCAAAGAAATGGCAGTAGCGGTAATTGAGGCTGACTAATATGAAAAACAGTTTTTCACATAAAACAATAAGCGATGTAATTGGAATAGAACACTGAAAGGAAATGAGTAATGCAGGAAAACTATGTTTTGGTACAAAAGGGGTTCAGGATACTGGTCAGATCAATGTCAGGATATATTGGTCAGATATTCAATCGAAAATATGGTAATAGATGGTGGGGTGAAGTCTTATATCTTTTGAATGATCAATATGATTTACCTGAAGATGGAGAGTACAGTGAACTAACTGATTCCCTGGACATTGCAAATTGCATTAGGGTAATAGATAGAGGTTGGAGAGACGTATTTAAATATGAGTTATCAATAAATTGCCGCACTTGGGCGAAGGAACTTATGGGAATCCGCAACATGGTTTCCCATCTTGGACAAAAGGATATTGAGCAACCCATTGCGGAAAGAGCATTAGATACCATGGCCTTATTGTGTAAAGAAATTGATCCTGATGGTTCAAATGAAATTCGCGAACTCTATAAGGAAGTACGAGCAAAGGCTGATGAAAACAATCAAGTTGCTAAAATTATTTACTCTCGTCTAGCTCAACCTGCGTCTGAGTCAAAGAGAGGCGAACTTAAGGAAGGAAGCCTTCTTCAAAGCGTAGGGACAGACCTTGTTCAACAAACTGATAGTACAAGAAAAGTTACTTATGGTGGGAAAACTGTGGTGTTCCCCGTATATAAAGTGCGCTTAGATGCGCTTTATTATAACGATCAAAATGACAGAATAGCCACTTGGATTACAAGGTATGAAGCGGAAAATGGAACAGACTCTTTGACTGAGCTTAACATAGAAATATATAACAGAGTCATAGAAAATTTCGTTTATGACAGTAACCCAGAATCAATCAATAAGACTCAGAAAAACATTTCACTAGTTGGGCAGAGAGAGTCTGCAGTAACACTAGCTGATGGGCGTATTGTTGATGGAAACAGACGCTTTACCTGTCTGAGAAGGCTGCAAAGGGATAGTGATGAGCCGCTATATCTTGAGACCGTCATCATGGATATGGACATTAATGCTGATAAGAAGCAGATTAAGCTTTTAGAACTCGCAATTCAGCATGGTGAAGAAAAAAAGGTAGACTATGATCTAATAGATTATGCAATAGGAACATATAGAGATGTCGTTCAGACAAAGCTACTGACAGTAGATGAGTATGCAGAAAGTGCTAACGAGGCTAAGTCTGAGGTTAAGAAACGTATAGAAATTGCAAAAATGATAAGTGAGTTTCTAGATTATATTAGGCTCCCGGAGCAATACCATGTAGCGAGAGAGTATCAGGTTTATAGTTTGTTCCAGGAAATGATGTCGCCGATGAGAAAGCTAGATGAAACTGACAAAGAGCAATTGAAGAAAATAGCGTTCAGCAATGTAATGATGCATGCGATACCCGATCAAAGAAAATTTATTCGCGATATTAAGGGGCTCATTAAAGCTAACGCATACCAGGACTATTTTAAAGATCAGAGGCAGTATGTTGATGGAATCAGCGAGGCAATCTCAAAGGAAGATATACACTCAAAGGAAAATATAGAGAAGTTTGCAGATGAGAACCAAGCCATCACCAAAAGCCTTCAACTCTCTATGGAGAATGCACTGCTCAGATCACGATCAGAGCAGCTTAAATCACGACCTGCAGAGAATGTAGTAAAAAGTATAGCTTTACTAAAGGATATTGACACAAGGCTTGTAAGGAGTATGGACTCAGATGAGGTAGATAGTCTTAAAGCAGGACTTGATGAGATGAAAAGCATAGTGGATGACATTTATAGTTGCATAAAACAGATATAGGTTAGAGAAAAATGGATGAACGTGTAGACTTGGAATCCCTGTCAATAGATGATCTGGGACTGTCTAATCGGGCCCGTAATGCGCTAAAAAGAAATAAAATCTTTACAGCAGAGGCCATGATTGGATTGACCCAGGACCAGATATTCGCTTTTAGAAATGTTGGAGCTCAAACTGGAATGGAAATAATGGACTTAATCCAGTTAATTAGTGATGGAGGAGATCCGACTGCAAAAGCACATGAGAGCATATTCAACAATCAAAGCGTCAGTTTTGCATTACAGGATAAAAGAAGAGAGTATAAGAATCATATTGAGCATCTATATCAGTATGTGTCAGAAAATGATGTCGCTCTCGAAAACATGGGGTTATCGAATCGTTCAACAAAGAGACTTATAGATCATGGGTGCAGGATGTTTACTGATGTCATAAAGATGACAGATGCAGAACTATACTCCCTTCCATCTATGGGAAGTAGATCAGTTGCGGAGATAAACAAATGGATAAATGATTACCTAACAAAGCACGAATCCAGGCTCAAGGCATTTCTAGACGGTGACGAGTCAGCATTATGGGATGAAAAAACATTACAGGCAAAGATTCTGGAATTATACAAAAACATAGGTTTCGATGGATTAAGTTATGAAGAAATGGCATCGCAACTAGATCTTCCCGATTTCATTTCAGAAGAGAAGATAAAAAAAGAAATCGGGGGGCTAATAGCATGTCGCGAACTGGAATATGTAGACTTTAGGTGCTATAGGGTGTATGGCAAATTCGAAGAAATCCTCCAGATATGTCCAACTATAGATAGTCGGGCACGTGGTTTTCTTAACAAGCGAATTCATAATTATACTCTGGAAGCTATTGCTAAAGAGCATGACATAACAAGAGAACGTGTACGCCAAATAGTTGTAAAAGCAAGGGATAAGGTTAGATCATGGTATTATCACGAAACCGGAGAGAGACTATTCGATGAAGATTATTACAGGTATTTCTACGAGAATTATTCTTTTTCAAAATCAGATGCAACAGAGTATCTAGGTATCCCTACATGCATATGGGGTTATCTAGATATGAATGATGCCAAACAGGGGACTGGTGATATACGAAATGCTGTTAAAGATCAGAGCCTCGATATGGGATTGAGGATCAAAATAAAAAGCTACTTGAATAGGAGCAAGATATTCATACAAGGAAGATGGGTAGAAAAACAACGCGCAGAACTGGAGGACGTGTTAGTAAGCATAATATGTAAGGACAACACTTCTTTTGAAGAGTTTACAAAAGGATATAACTCGTATTTGCAGGATGAAGAAATTCCTTTTGACGAGAACATATACTTTACAGACGCAGTAATAAGAACAAGAAAAAACAGACTTGCAGATTCCAGATACCTATTATGGAAACAGAACGAACAGATTCGATACTATGACATTGATGCTCGCGAGTACGATGAACTTTATGATGTATTGAATTTAGGCGCTTATGAAAATATCGAAATATCCACTCTTAAGTTCATGGAAGAACATGAAGATACCATGGTCAAATATGATATACGAGACCAGTACGAACTTCATAACCTAATTCGGAAAACTATAAAAAAAGAGGACTATCCCGATATTGACATCGGAAGGATGCCTATGATCAGGTTTGGCGTTTTTGACAGAGAAGGAGCAATCTTAGAAACCATGCGCAATAATGCTCCAATAAGTCAGGAAGAACTTGTCGATTTATTGCATAAAGAGTATGGCTTTGATCAAGCAACGATAATAGGAACATATCTGAATCATTTGAGAAAATACCTGGTGAACGGTATATATACGCTGGAGCAGAAGAAAATGTCTCCAGATAATCTAAAATTACTTACCAGTAAGCTTTCTGATGATTTTTATTTTATTGATGAAGTAAAAGAAATATATAGCGAGGCAGTACCGAATGCGGATTTGCAGGAAATCAATCAGTACAACTTAAACGAAATGGGATTTACTGTTTATTCAAAATGGATCCTGCAAAACCACCCTACGCAAGAGGAGTATTTTAGGAGCATTCTACAATCGAGTGGTATTACTGATATAACTGAATATAAAAAAAGATATTCACATGTGATTTCATTTTATAGCGTCTTAACCGATCTTAAGAAGAATCTTGACATTGTTGAGTTTGAGCCAAACCAGATAATTACTATCGAGAAACTCGAAAAAGGAGGGATCACAAGGGATATGATTTCAGACTTTTGTGATGACGTCTACGAGTTTATAGATAGCGATGTGTTTTTTAGCGCACGATCATTAAGATTAGATGCATTCAATTCCGACTTATATGATTACGGATTTAGCGATTGGTTCTATGCAAATGTTTTACTATCGGACGACAGATTTAGCTGGGGGAATGTGTTTGGCATAATGCTCTTTAATAAAGGGGATAGTGTAGTTTCTAGAAAAGCTTTCTTGAAAGATCGTGTGGAATACTATGAAAGCATTGATATGTATGATCTGCTGAGCGAAATGTCAAATACATACGGATGTAGAATCAGCGATGATGATAGATATGATGTGGTGCATCTATTACAGGATACCAACATATACTATGACGATACGCTAGATCGGCTATATATGAACGAAGATGCATTTTATGCCGATTTTGAAAGGAGTATTGGTAAATGAACTCTAGGTATGAGGATCTTAGGATAGAATTAAGTAAACTTCAAGAACGCAATGAACTAGCGAAAAGAGTTGGCCGTGATTATTTCGAGCCCGGGAAGATGGAATATTTAGAACAATATGATAGTTGCATCAATGATGCTACGGGAGAAATAATGATGCGCTTTCCGGCAAGAGGAACACGGTATGAAGATAGAACGGAGCGAATTGAAGGAGTTCGTATAGGAGATGTTATTCAGCTAACTCGAGATAGGAAGAATGAGTATAATTCTAACAATTTTGAAATACTTACATCTAAAGGAAAAAGCCTGGGAAATATGCCTGCCGAATTATGTAATGTAATAGCGCCATTGTATGACAAAGATGAGCTAAGAATTGATAAGGCCGTGGTAAGTTTTGTGGATCCAATTTCACACAGGAATCGACACGCTAAACAAGCAGTGCTGTTTGTGGAATTGTCGTGCAAATTGACTTAGATAAATGACCAAAACACCAGTTTTCAAAAGGAGGAATAAAGATGCTGTTATGTGATGACACTATTTGGGCAATTCCTGATGGTGCTTCCGGAATTGAATTTGCAAACCCGGAGGAGGGACGCTACTTTGTTGAGATGTTCAACAAAGAATGGGATGTTGCTGTCGAGGCTGTAGCAAAAGAACATGAAGATTGCTTGAGGGACAACCCGGCTTCAGTATCCGATGAATCAGGTAAGTTCTTTGTTTCATTCGTACCTCTGGATATACCGTACATGGATGGAGCTTTCTGCGACACTTGGAGAGGTCCGGAGGCCCTTGATAAAGCGATAGAAACACTAAAAGAAAAATATCCTAATGCAGAATATAGTGGATGCATCCAGTACGGATGGTCAGATCAACATGGTGGAGATGTTGTCAAATACGAGATCTCATCAGGACATAACGATGAACCATATTCCTTCGTTGGTATGATTCTCCAAGCAGCTGTCATGGATGAAGAGGGGTATTTCTGGGATCAGATAGAGTATTCTGATGAGTTAAATGAAATTGCAAAAGACCTTGAGACTTACAAAGAATGGGTAGGCGAAGAAGCTCTTGGAAAGATTGCAGAAATGCAAGACGATGAATAAATGGGGATGACATGGTGTACAAACCACGACGAATTAGCTGACTCCGGATCTCATAAAACATACAGGAGCGCGAATTCATAAGCCCAGTTTGATTATGGAGGATATATAGGATGGCAATAAAGTATCGATTCAAAGATCTTGAAAATCTGTATAAAGCAAACGCAGGGAAAATAGAATCAGGAGAAAGTATAACACCATATGAAGAGAAGCTTTCAATTGCAGCAGGGTACGCAATGGATCTGATGGACACTGCGAGAAATGCCGGTATGAATCGTGTGAGACTGGATATGACAATGAACACTGAAAAGAATACCGATAAAGCATTAATGATTATTGCAATGATGGATCTTGAGAAGGGCATGTCAGAAGAAGCGTGTATTGAGGATCTAATAAAAAAAGCTTCATCCTATGAATTGTTCACTATTTGCAATTTGCTTACAGATTTCGAATGTGAGAATGAGATAATTTATGAGCCGGAGTTGTCCGACAATCTTCTGATAAAGGCAAAAAAAATGACAGGGGAAAATGAAACGATCACTTTTGACCCAAGGTTAATGATGGAGGAACTCAAGGAGGAATGCTTCAGGTTTATTCATATGGACCAGGGTCAGACTAGTACAATTATTGGGTTGGATTTGTATAAAAAACGTGTAAGCGGCAGATTACTAGAGCAATTAAATAAATAAGGTCATTATCTGTTTGACAAGTAAGAATATGTTTCAAGAGGGGCTCTTGGGGTGGAAACCATTACCTTCGGATGTGGATGAGCTGTTAGGACAATTTGGCAAAGAGATAAGTATGGAAAATTAAGTCCTGATACCATCAGAGCCTGTTTTGACACATTCGATCAGTGAAAAGTTAGTGCAGAGATAGAATACAATTATGTGCCTGATAGGAAAGATTAAGCCTAGGAAAGAATGATCAATGTTTTTATATGAGAGTTGTATTCTCTTGGAAATGATAGATTTATATTTGAGACGTAATGGAGGATGAATTATGGAAGCATTTGTAAAAGCTATAGTGGAGAAAAAAGACGGAAAATCGATAACACTAGAATACAATACATGGGGTGAGCACCCAATATATGAAGACGAGGATTTTAACCCGTCACAAACCTTTCTTGACAATATGATAAATGGTGAGCAGCTTGTTGATGCTATGAGAGAATGGTTCCTTGAAGCTCTGGATCATTCGAGCCGCGCTATGGATCTAGTAGAAGATATTGGAGCAGAAATAGAACTTAGAAAACTATTGAGGAAAGACATGAAAAGAATCGAAATATCATCTCTTCTCGACTGTGAATGGGAGGTGTATGGTAGCGATATAACGTATGACTTCGACACTAGAAAAAAGAAGAGAAAAAGTACAAGTGGGAAAACAGGAATATAAACCAGGGATATGCCGAATAAAGACTAAACCAAGAAACATTTTCAATATGATGGGCAATGTATTCGAGTATACTCCTGTAGATTACGTGACCTTACAAAGGAAATTATTATAGAACTGAAAATCATGAACTGGGAGGTAATTAATAATGAGTTCAATCGATATTCGATTTGAAGAGTGGCAGGAAGCTGAACAGCTTATTAATGCAGTAAACTATGCAATTGATGAAAAGAACTCTCACTTCGTGCTTGACGATGGAACAAAGATGTTAGGTAATTGGTTTAGAATAGGAGGAAACGATATATCGACATTTGAGGCTGCCATGAACTGTGAAGATGTCGAAGAAGCTCATTCGAGGCTTTGTGACATACTGATCAATATGATTCCTAGTGCTGATTTTTCAAGTTATGCATCGTATCAGGAAAGAATCGGGGGATATGAAAAGGTGTTTCATATTGTATATAAAGATGGAAAGAAATCCGGATATGATATTGAGGGGATTTGGGGAGCATGTTGCCCAGTATGTGAGGAATCATTGATACACTACCAGGATTATGAATTGAAAAAAACTTATACGTGCTCCTGCGGTTACGAGTATGACCCTCTAGATGAGAATCTGGAGTGGGGAATCGTAAATATCTATGACGCATTGAAAATAACTGATATTCCGGAGTTGAAGATAAAAAGGCATAGCAAAACAGATCAAACACACTCAACTGCAATCGTGAACTCACCAATTGAGCTGTCGGGAAAGACATTCATAACAACTGGCCTGTCGGAAGATGATGAAACCTGGGTAAAGGAACAGGTTGAATATAAAGGTGGAATAGTTAAAAGAAAATTTGTGGTGACGTTGGACTATTTAATATATAACCCTGACTATGATCATGAAACAGTTAAACTTAAGAGAGCAAAAGAGCAAAAAGAAAAAGGAAAACCTGTTCAGATTATTACATTTGAACAATTTAAGGAATCATTATAGATTTGTTAGGTATCAACTATTATGGGGGTGATTTTGATATGGCACATTATGATGGTGACTTTGAGTTAAGAGTCAATAAGAGCAGTATTTCCGAAAAGGAAAGAAAAGAATTTGAACTATTTCTAGAGCAATGGAGAGAAACTCATCCTCTGGATTGCGATTGGATTGAGGGATTCAACTTTGATGACTACAGTGCAATCATTTATGATATGAACACACCTGAAACTATTGAAGATGTGCATCTATTCTTAAAGGAAACTGTGGAAAGATTCGGAGATATTGATGCAAATGGTAATGGACGCTGCACGGACGTAATGACTGGCGAGTGGAAAATAAAGTACCATTTTGTGATTCAAGAGGGTGTTCTCTCCTGGGACGAAGAAGTTGAGTGTGAATCAGACGATTATGAAGAAGATTGCTAGATAAAAGAAGTTTACAAAAGATATTTCATGAGGATTAATGTTGATTTCGACAACTTTAGTAAATGGAAGGATGGAAGTGAAGGGAGTTTATTATGGGAATGACATCTTATGCTGCACATGCGTATGTGGTATCGAAAGAGAAACAGGCATACTTTCAGATCAGTTTTCCTAACGAAATGGAACCAGAACTGCTTATTAAAGAGACGTTCATCAATGATTTTAATAATCCGGTAGATAGGAAAGCGTTGATCAATAATTCCTTTGACGCCAATTATTCTTGGGAGGATGAAGATCCATATACACTGGAAAGCGCAATCGGCGATTGGTGGGATGAAAGCGGAATACCTTGGTTTGACGAAGAAGTCGTGTCGGAATTAGACGAAGAGGATTTTGCTCCAAATCAGTATAATGTCTTTTGCGAAGCTACAAATGGGATGAAGAGCATCAAATATGTTCTGCTTGCTATTGATGCTAATAAACCGTCCCATAACTACGGTGAATACTGGTACGATGCTGTGGTATATGATTTTGTGATGCAGCGGCGAGTAATGATTGATTGGCGAGGGGACTGTGATACTCATGAAGAATTGTACGGCGAATTTCCATTTGATGAGGAAAAAGCACAAAGGATTGTAATGCAATTAGAGAATAATCAGATAGAGAATATTGATATTGGAGATTTCATATTGAATAACGTTCCCTATGGAAAAGTCACAGTTAAAGACATACAGGGGCCAAATCAATCTGAAAAAGAATCAAATGAAGATACGGTAATAAAGGCGACGGAGAAAGCAGAAGAAACAGCACAAATCGAAAGGATATCGTCTTTGATAACAAATGTGGATGAAATCGATTTCCCAGACAAAGCATTTGTGTTTGATCGTCTGGATTATGTGCCGACTAGTACTGGATTTCACGGTCCGGACAGCCCAGAAAACCCGATTGTAAAAAAAGTAATAGAAGCCGGTGGCGTTATGCGGAAAAATGTATCCGGAAAAACTGATTATCTTGTTCTCAACAATCATGCTGTGAGTTCAGGGATGGGGAAGAAGTGCAAAGACGCGTTAACTCAGATAGATAAAGGGAAAAACCTTACGATTATCACAGTGGATAATTTGTTGGAAGTCTTGCCATGAGAGGAATCATTAGAGATTCAAGAGTAAATAATGGATGCGAAAGCAAGGATTTTCTGACGCTGGAATTTGATGATGGAAGCAGTCAGGAGTGCGGGATCTTGGGCGTGTTTGAGGCCTTGGGTAAGGAGTATATCGCGCTCAATCCCCTGGGAACAGACGATGTCTACATCTACGGCTACGGGGAACACGGCGAAGACTATAACCTGATCGACATCACAGATGAGGAAGAGTTTAAGAGAGCAAAGGCAAGGTATGAGGAAATCACCGATTCAATGCCCGTAGAGGACATGGTGTTGATAGATTGGTTTTTGGAGTAGCTGCAAATGAGTACCATTGATGCAATCAAAGAAAGACATTCCGTAAGGAATTATCTCGATAAGCCGATCGAGGCTGATAAGATCGCCAGCCTTAGAACTAAAATAAATGAAGTGAACGAGGAAGGTGATCTTCATCTTCAGCTGTGCGAAGATGCAGGGAAAACTTTCGGCCGCTTTCTGAGTAAAGCCATGGGTCTTGGGAGTGCACCGAGTGTTATAGCATGCATCGGAACGGATGATGAGACATTGGATGAACGTGTCGGTTATTACGGAGAGCAGGTGGTTCTTCTGGCGCAGGAGCTCGGACTCAACACTTGCTGGGCAGGAACCTTCAGTGCGAAGAAAGTGCCTGCGGAGATAGGCGCTGGCGAACGACTGGTGATCGTGATCGCCATCGGCTATGGGCAGAATCCCGGCAAGCAGCGTAAGTCTAAGAGCATAGACAAAGTGACATCAGCAGGCGAGGATATGCCGGACTGGTTCAGGGCAGGGGTCGAGATGGCTCTTCTTGCACCGACAGCCATCAACCAGCAGAAGTTTGAGATCATTTTGAATGAGGACGAAACGGTATCTTTTAAAGACAAAGGCGGCCCGTTCAGTAAAGTGGATCTGGGAATAGTGAAATATCACTTTGAAGTCGGCGCTGAATATTTCAGGGAGAATAAGTAAAGACAATAGAAGGCGGTTATTATGAGTATAAAAACCAGGACCGGACAGAAGTGGGTCAGGCACGAAGACGTTCTGGCAGAACCGATGCCCACATGGACGAAGCGCAGAGTGTTGGCTCACGGCCAGGAGATGATGATGGTGGAGAACGAATTTGCGACCGGGGACACTGCGCCGGAGCACACCCATCCCCACTCGCAGATCACCTATGTGATTCGTGGAGCGCTGGAGTTCACCCTTGAAGGGGAGACATTCGTGCTGCGAGATGGCGATTCAGTCTACATAGCCCCTGACGCCGTTCATAGTGCGGTGGCAGTAGATGACTCGCTGCTCATCGACATGTTCGTACCTATGAGGGAGGATTTTCTGTAGGGAATCGAGAGAATGAAAAACCAATACTTCGGTGATCTTGGTGACTTTGGGAAATACCTCCTGCTGAGACATCTGGCAGATGCGGGGATCACGATCGGCATCAACTGGTATCTGACCGAGGACGATGCATCCAATGACGGCAGGATGACCTATTATCTCAAAACAAAAGAGCATGTATTCAGGCATCTTGATGAGGAGCTTTTCGATACGCTCAAAGACATGGTGATCACCCGCAATAAACGGGACGTCATAGCTTCTGAGGATATGAACTTGATCAGGAATGCCGTGTATTATCATGAACTGCTGGATATATCTCGAATAAGGAACTTAGGCGACAAAAAGGCCGTTCGGATAGAGTGGCACCAGAATGCTTTGAAGGCTTTGGGTAGTGCAGAGCTGATATACTTCGATCCTGACAACGGAATTGCAGACAATAAGGTCTCGGGTCGAAAGAACTCGGTCAAATATCTGCTGACATCGGAAGCTGCAGATTATTATAAAGCCGGGCACAACCTCGTATATTACTGTCACAAAGGCAGACGAAAGGAAGGTGCATGGGAGGACTATAAGCGGATCCTGTGCAAAGGCAATCAATCTGAAGCCTTCTCCGATGCGAAACTGATTTGCCTTACATATCATCGCGGAGTGCAGCGATCATTTGTGTTTGCCATCCATCCGGAGGATTATGCTAGATATCGCAAGTGTATCGACCAATTCCTGACCGACGGGCGCGAGGTGCACTATAGTGAGGAGAAATATTTGTAAGTGTAGGTCTAGTACGAGAATAGGAGGGCAATAACATGGCAAGTAGTCTTAAGAACACAAAGCCAATCAACGTACAGGTGGCAGATCTTAGTGATGGGGATCTGGACATAATTGTGCAGTTGCGGAAGAAGGTAAAAGAGCCTGAAGAACGAGAGGCATATGTGAAAGGTCTTCTGCATATTGCAATGATAGATAATGATTATGCAGAAGATGAGAGGTCGCTGGTTGAAGGAACTGCTTGTGCACTTGGAATCAACGAGAGCAGATATAATGAGATAAAAGAAGAAATCGCGACTACAAATGAAACAGATTCTTTCACATCTGTTGGAGGAAGACGATTTAGGGAACAACTATTCGAAGAAATGGGTGCTCTGACATATATAAAGGGATATCAGTTGTCTACAGAGGATGATGAGTTGAAGCAGATCGCAGAGACTATGGAAATAGCTGATGAAAAGTCAGAAAGGATTCTAACAGATTTATATATGCAGGCTCAGGGATTCGCTCCGAGAAAATCAACTGCAGCTAAAATTGCACTTGGAGCAGGAGGCATAGTCGCGGGAGCTGCGATATGTGGATTGACAGCTGGTGTAGCAGCGCCGGCAATTGGTGCCATACTGGGCAGTTCAATGGGACTCTCAGGAGCTGCTGCATCATCAGCAGGTCTAGCACTGTTAGGTGGCGGATCATTGGCTGCTGGCGGTGGTGGTGTTGCCGCAGGAACAGCAGCAGTAATTGCTACTGGATCTGTAGTTGGCGGAGGCGCATCTGCGCTTGCAGTAAGCGTCAAGGATAATATCTCGGGTGCGTATGATCAGAAGAAACTAAAGGCAATAATAAAAAAACAACAAAAGGATGATATGACCAAGCAGGAAATCACTGAGAATCTAATCAAAGCCATCGACATACAGAAGAAAAGACTTGAGGAATTAGAAAGAGTCAGTGCAAGTAAAAGAGATCTGGCATCAGTAAAATTGCAGATTGCAAATATGGAAGCACAGAAAGCAGAATTAGAACTTGAGGGCGGGGAATAGTGATCAACATGGGTGATACTTATCTTGAGAAATTGAGAAGTGTTCAGGATGAACTCGTAGGTATAGATAAGAGACTGGATGCGCTGGAGTCTGGATTTGTTCTCACAAAAGACCAGGTGGATGCTTTTGTTGAATTACACAGAAAAAGTGAACCGACCAATTATGAGTATTTCCTTAGTCCTACAGAGCTTGAAATAATAGCAGATGATTACGAGAAGGCGTTAGGCAAAGGCCCTGACTGCGATGCATGGGATTATGGTTTAGCTGCTCTTATAGGGGTGTTTTGTGGAATAATTGACGCCTTCTTTTTCAGTACGCCACACGAAGGATTGTTATCAAAAGGAACCGACAATCTGTTTGACGAATTTGTCAAATGGTTTGCAAGAAAGAATGGGTGGAGTCCACGCGAAGGAAAGGAGAATAGCATAGCGTCTGCTATAGGCCATCTTGAGAGACACTTTCGAGTTGGCTATGACCAGACGACTGGCAAAGCTGTAGGAGATAAGATCAAGAATCTTTCCATGTCGAACCATCATGCCAAGTCTGCAGCACATTATCCAGACATTTTTGGATTAGTTGCATCGATATGCAATCAGTTTACGAATACATCGACTTTCTACGATAATAACCGAGGGACGATTACGATTGTAGAGGGAACTGGAGAAAGGCTTGGATTACAAGGGAACTCGCTTTCATCAAAGATCTACGCAGGAACGATCAATTGGATTGGCCATTGCATGTCAGATATAGCGGGCAGTAGCGGGAGTAAAGGGGCTGGCACAGGTCTACCCATACCGTTTACGGAGTTCTTTCAGTTTTGCAATTTTGGGCGATTTCCAAATGAAAAAGGTCAATATCAGACATTTGCAACAGTGATGACAAAGGTGTATGAGGAAGGATATGATGCACGCCATGGTGCAGCGATGACATTGCCGGTATTGCTGGGAGAACTCATGACCAAAGCCACTTTCGTTTTGAAGCAGAGATTTTTTCACGAAAGAGAATGGCAGGATGTGCTTAAGGAGCTAAAGGGATATACAGCACAAAGAATGCTAACTGTAAGTATGGGAACGATGTGCATGACAGATTTGGCACATGCTGCAGTAACATCATGGGGACAGTGGACTGTGTTTTTCTCGAAACTCAACCTAATCGCTTGGGCACGATTTGGAGTGCAGGGCGTGAAAGAACTGCAGCTGACTGCAAATAAAGAAATCAAGAACATGGAGACGATCCAGGACGAAATCAGTACTGAGTGGGATAGATTGTTGGTTAAGAGCGAGGAATTGATAGGGTGACTTTAAAATGAAGAACATTACATCATTTGCGTTGAATCGACCAGATTTGATGCTGGTAGATCAGGATATATATACTGATAACAACACGTTCTATTTGGGTCTGTCTTTTGAACAAGAAGCAGAGCTCGGTGAGGGGACAATATCCTCTGACATCTCACAATACCCTCTCGAGGATATCCTGGATGAGTATAGTGTTTTTGTCAGTGATTTCTGCGACGAAACCAACTCAAATGGCACACCAGAGTGCAAACTGGTTTTTGCAAGCGACAGCCTTGAGAATCTACAGTCCCTAAGATCAATCATTGGTAAACATGTTTACAACGCCATGCTTGAGAAAGACGGGGATGAATATGTAAAACTAATTATTGAGTAATAACGTATAGATAATGACGGAAAAATGAGAAAATGCTTCAGCTTAAAACTTATTGGACTTCTATTGATGTTTGCTTTGTGCATCAATCTAGTGGGCTGTGGCAGCGACAATGCTGATAATGGTAGCACTGAAAAACCCGGAAACGATATTATAGAAGAAGATGTAATAGAGAATGACGAATTGGCCTATGATGAAGTAATCTCAGATGATGCTATTGAGGATAGCATTTTTTACGATGATTATGTATGTGAATGCATAATCAATGATGATATCATATGCGATATAGTACTCATTGACGTTATTGTCGGAGACACAACAGAAGACGAAATAAAAAAGCAACTCCCGGAAGAGTTTCAGGATTACGATATAGACTGGACAAAAGTAATTGCAAAGTATGCAATAGGCACATCTATCATTGTTGCCGTTGGGTTTGTCGACTATGCAACAAAAGGTCAGGCGGCGTTCGTATTTGGCACTCCGGCAACTGTGGCAATGGGTGCATTTGTCGGAGCAGTATCAGGGGCAGCGATTAATACATCGATCAATTGTGCCATTGATGGAAAACCTACTAGTCAGGAATTAAAGAAATATGCAATCGAAGGATCTGCAGATGGGTATATGTGGGGCGCGATTGCTTCCGCAACCAAGAATGTCATCCCTAAGAAGAAAATTGTATTCGCTGATGGCGCTAAGGCAAAAATTTCTAAGAATGGGACCGTTGTAAACAAAAAGGGAGAGGTAATAGGCACAGCGCTTGCCAAGGGAAATAGAATATATTTTTCTGATAAAAACGGAACAGTAAAAGAGGTGTTTGATTCATCGGGGAAGATCCTTTCAAATGAACCAAAATCTCTACCAAAGAATTCGGTTTTTCAACTGAGCGTAAATTCAAAGAAAATATTTACAGATGCAAGAGGTATTGTATATAGGGAGGGAACACAGTTAAAGAGTAATATTACGTATATAAAAAACGGATATAAATACTCAACAGATTCATATGGAAGAATTAGATCATTCGGAACAGACAAATTAAAAATTAAAGAGGGGAAACGCCTAAACATAGCAGATTCACTGGAAACCATAGCAAAAGGTGCTCAGAAGGCGGGAGATGATAGAGGTCATTTGTTCGCTGATATGTTTGGTGGAGATAATTCAATGGCCAATTTAGTACCAATGAGAAAAGCACTGAATAGAGGAGAGTATAAGGAGATGGAGTTAATATGGAAAGCAGCACTCAAGGAAGGAAAAGCGGTTAGTGTTAAAGGAGAACTGGTTTATGGTGACAAAACGCAAAGGCCGGAAAAAATAATAATAAAATATATTATTGATAATGGTGATGAGGTAACAAAAGAATTCATCAATTGATATAGTTTAAACGAGTTTATTTCATCAAAGATAGGAGCGTCTATTATGAGAACGATAGAAAGAGTATTTATGATTGGATTACTTTTGATGTTGGTGATTTGCTTTGGAGCCTGCGGCTCTTCGAGTGATCAGGAACAATCATCAACAAGAAGTGAAACGCAATCAGTTGAGGAAGAATCTTCTAAAACAGAAAATAGAGGGATTACGCCAGAGAATCTAGAGATTGAACCGAATGATGACGTCTTGCAAAAGTATTCAAAAGATGATGAAGAAGGATTCTTAGATGCAGACTTTTCTGCGGCCACAGATATTACGTTCTCGGTAGTGGATGATGAGTCATGGAAATATAGTCATAATAAACGTGAGTTTCCAATTGAACCTTGTTATGCGAAGATTAATAACACAGCAATCACAAAGCACTTTTGGGGAAAGAAGGACGAAATCGGAGTATACTTCGTATTTTCAGGAACAGAGAGATGCACTGTTGAGTTAAGCAAGGGAAAGGGAGAGATTGAACAAGTTGATTCAGATGATTCAAATACGATTGTTTTTAAGAAGACGTTAGAGGCGGCGAAATCAAAAAAAGCGGAAACGATTGAATCTGAATTTAAACTTACACCTAAGGAGGCCTGTGGACTTAGAATAGATGTGATATATGATGCATCTGTTCCAAGAAAATATGACCAAAGCAGTACTATTTATTTTACAAACAATGCCGAAGAATGATTGGGTAAACCGTATATAACTCAGAAGACATATATGTATACGGAACTGTAGGATGCGTAACAAATGACATGAAGGCGTGTGGAATCGCACTTGTCGGCCCTGTAATCACGTATTCGTTTCTGCAGGCGATCGGGATCGTGAATGATCATCTGGAGGACTGTGAGTATAGGTAGAAGAAGTATCCCTGGATTCAATCGAAGACGAGTACACCGCGTTTCTGTGATCAGGTTGAAAACAAGCAAATGGTTCAAGTTAAGATGACAGAATAATAAAGGCAAATAACATGAAACAAACAATTGATAAACCAAAGATATTTATTTCATACGCATGGGGTTCTGAAGAGTATCAGAATAAAGTCCTATCATTTGCCACGTCTCTTGTTCAAGACGGCATAGATGTATTATTTGATAAGTGGAATCTTAAAGAAGGAAACGACACTTATGCTTTTATGGAGAAATCAGTTAATGATCCTGACGTAACAAATGTTTTGTTGCTGTTGGATTCCATTTATGAAGAAAAAGCGAATGCAAGGCAGGGTGGCGTAGGAACTGAAACACAGATTATATCTGCTGAAGTCTATAACAAAACCGAACAGACGAAGTTTATACCTGTTGTTTTTGAGAGAAAAAAAGATGGAGGAATCCCCAAACCTGCCTATCTGAAACAGACTCTTCATTTTGATTTGTCGCAAGAAGAAGACTATGATGGTGAGTATCAACGACTAGTTAAAAGATTGTATGGCATTGAACTATACAAAAAGCCAGAAATTGGAAAGAAACCAGCGTGGTTAGATAAGGAAATAACTCCACAGGTCGCAAAACGCATTACAAAATACGAAGAAATCAAGAAACTATCAGTAGAGAATGATAGGGTGATTAGATTTAAGGATAGCGTTAATTTGCTTAAAAACTCTTTTTTAGGACATTCTTTTACTAGCGAATCAACCGATTTTATTTCTATGTATGACGAACTACAAGATATCAAAAGTGATTATCTTGCACTGATAAGAGTGCTTCCATACACGGCACAGTCTATTGGTTTTTTGGCAGACTCTTTTGAGTCTATGTGTTTCGAAGAGAATAAGAGTAAGCATAATGCAGGCTCGATGATAAAACTCTCATTATTGCATGAGTTGTTTATATATTTAGTTGCAGTTTGCTATAAGAATGAACTATTCAGGGAGTTGAGCTACCTATTAAACCGCTCATACTATTCGGGGAATTATAATAGCGAGATTGAGCACTTTAGAGTTTTCTATTTTCATAACGACTCTTTAGATAGAGCTGTTTCTACAAGAGATGATAAAAACTATTTTTCTGGAACAGCTGCTTATTGGATGGAGAATATAGACCTGAATACGTGTACTAAAAATGAGTTTGTTTTGGCAGATGTGTTATGTTTCAACGTATCAATTTTTCTTCATCAAAATTATCATGATTGGTATTGGTTTCCTCTCACATATGTTTATAGGGGAAACGAATACAATTCCGACTTTAAACGATTCTCGTTGATGTTGAAATCAAAGGAGAAACTTGAAAAAGCAGCATTGATATTTGGCTTTGATAATATAGAGAGTTTCAAAAAAAGATTCAATGAAATTCGTGAGGATCAGAATATGGTTAGGGGAATTGGTAATGTCAGATATTCATCATCATTTGACTCTCCAGAGACGATATTTCAATTTGTGGCAGTTGATGAACTAGGAAGTAGGTATTAGATAAAGATACAGGGAAGATTCACGGGCACAATATATAGGCTTTAGAAGTAATCGAGCCAGAATCTGGAATGGAAAGCAGTAAATATCCGGCGCTTTCCTCTTCTTTTTGTGTTAACTTCCGAGCAAATTAACTCTCGACCGTAGTCCGTCGAAGGGTTGCGCTCAGAATCAGTTACCATTCACGGGTTAACCGATAGCCATTAAACGGGGCTCCGGACAGGAGCCCCGTTAGTTTGAAAAAACATAGTGTACGTAAATAAATACATACACTACATATTGACATTACCCCATAAATAGTGTATAATATATACACTATGAAGGAGGTGTTGATATGTCATGCATTGTATATCAGACAGACAAGCGAACAGGAATCAAGTATGCCTATGAAAGCGTATCATACTGGGACAAGGAAAAGGGTCAACCCAGATCGAAGCGCAAGTACATCGGCAAGGTAGATCCGGAAACGGGGGAGATCATCCCAACAGACGGTTCCAGAAAACGAGGAAGGAAAAGTTCCGAGACCGGAGATGAAAAAATGGATCTGATCAGGCTTCATGAGGAACTCAAGGCAAAAGATCAGACAATCAAGGAAATACAAAAGGAACTGAAATCGGAGCGTAAAAAAAATGAAAGACTCGTGGAAGTACTCCTGAAAATCCGCGGACTGGCGGGAGATGCTCTTGATGTATGAAGGAAGGATCAGAGAGTCGGATCTACTGTTTCAGATCAAACTGCTGCGAGATCGTGTGAACGAATTCGAGAGTGGAGACAAATATCTTCGGATGAAGGAAGATCATCGTCTCGCCCGCTCGGCGGATATGCATAAAATACGCCGACTGGAAAAGGATTTGGAACGCTCTCGCAAAGAAACGATCCATAACAGAGAATTATGGTTTGATACCTGTCAGGATGTCATAAAAGGATGTGAAAAGAGGCTGGCAGACAAAGACAAAGAGGTTGAAACACTGTGGAGGCAGGCTTCTGCAGCTGAGGAAAGATATCAGCAAGAATGTGCCTCACACAGAGAGACGAAAGCAGAACTGGAAGCGGTCAGAAAGCAATTGGAAGAAGAGCGAGAGAAGAACAGATCGCTGTCAGGACGGCTTGGCAAAGACTACCACAACTCGTCAAAGTCGTCATCCATGAGCCCCAATCACAAGACGATCCATAACAGCAGAGTGAAAAGTGGGAGAAAGCCCGGAGGACAGAAAGGGCATTTGCATCATGGGCGGAAAGTGCAAAGGCCAACGAAAATCGTCGAGATTCCTGTACCGGAGAAATATATTAAAGACGAGAACTACGAACCGACCGGAAAAACGATCAGAAAGCAACTGATACAGCTTCGAATAGTTACGGATGTGATAGAGTATGTGACCCAGGAATTTCGGGACAGACGAACCGGACAGAGGGTACATGCAGAATTTCCGGAGGGACTGGTGGATGACGTCACCTATGGCGGATCGGTAAAGGCTACGGCATATCTTTTGAACAACCATCTGTACACATCCATAGATAAAACACGCAGGTTCTTGAAAGACATCTCACAAGGCAGGATAGATATATCTAATGGCTTTATCTGCAATCTGTCAAAGCAATTCTCGAAGTATACAGAAGAAGAGCGTGACAAGATCTTTGATGAACTCGCGGCAGCTTCCATATTACACGCAGACTTCACGTTTGCCAGGCAAAGTGGCAAGCAAGCGGCGGTAATGATCACCACATCGGCTGACAGGGTACTTTATCAAGGCCGAGAGAAAAAGGGCGATGAAGGGGTCAAAGGATCACCGCTGGAATTCTATGAGGGAACGACGATAACAGATCATGAGACAAGTCTGCTGAAACACGGGAGCAGACATCAGGAATGCCTTGCTCATGTAAAGCGATATGCCATGGGAGCTGCAGAGAATGATCCGGAGAAAAAATGGAGCAGCAAACTTATCGCATGGATATCGGACAGCATAGGATACTGGAATCGGACAAGGGACGGTGAAGAGACCTTCGATGAAAACAAGACGAACGAATATATTGAAGAACTGCGTAAGATACTGGATCTGGCAAAAGAAGAATACGAGAAAGCGCCTCCTTCCAGATACAACAAAGACGGCTACAATCTTTTCAAACGAATGTATGAACACATAGATGACTACACATTGTTTCTCAGAGAGCCATCGGTCGAGCCGACAAACAACGACGCGGAGAGAGCCGGAAGAAAAATCAAGAGAAAAGCACACCAGGTTATGTCCTTCAGAAGTCTGGATGGTCTTAAGCACTTCTGCGATGGCTTAACGATCCTTGAATCCATAATCGCCGATGAGGAGAACTTATTCGAAGGTGTAGCAAGTCGATTCGACCAGGCTCGCAAGTCCTAATGCGCCGATTATCATTGCATTGAAGATGATCCCCAAAATTGCAGATACCAGCTCCCGTCAATACGAGGGCTTCTTATCCCTGCCCCCGTGAATGGTAACCAGAATCACTGAAAATTAGCGGAAAAACTCGGGGCTTCCTTGCAAAATCCCAGTGCGCATGGTAGAATAATAGAGAGTTAATTAACTCTCTAAAACACAATCCGAAAGGAGCCTGCCATGTACCTGGACCACAAGGTGAGAATCCCGGAAAAGAATGGAGTCACACGCAAATCCATCAAAGGCACAACGTATGTCTACTATGCCTATGACAGGAAGTATGACCCGGAAAAGAAGCACACAGTTCCGATCAACACCACGATCGGAAAGTGCGAAGCAGATGATCCGGATATGATGTATCCGAACACGAATTTTCTGAAGTACTTTCCTGAAGTGGAGATGCCTGACGAGAAAGACGCAGCTGTGTACAGAAGCAGCTGCCTGAGGATTGGAGCATATCTGGTGCTTCGGCGTATCGCAGCAGAATACAAACTGGAAGACATGCTGCCTAGGATCATAGGAAAAGACAGCGGACTGTTCCTGGATCTGGCAATCTACACGATCATCACCGAGAACAATGCCGGACAGTATTATCCGGAGTATGCATTCAACCACCCGCTGTTCACAAACGGGATGGGGATATACAGCGATTCAAAGGTCTCGGATTTTCTGAACAGCCTGACGGTCGATCAGAGCATCGCCTTCCAGAATGAGTGGAATGCGAATCATGACCACAGAGAGAAGATATATATCTCATATGACTCGACCAACAAGAAATGCCAGGCCGGAGAGATAGATTTTGTAGAGAACGGATACTTCAAAGACGAGATAAAGGCACCGGTCATAAACTATTCCATAGCATATGATACGAACAATGCTGTTCCTCTGTTTTACGAGGACTATCCGGGCAGCATAGTGGACATCGCACAGCTTCAGACGATGCTGGAGAAGGCGAATGGCTATGGCTACAGACATGCCGGTTTCATACTCGATCGTGGGTATTTCAGCAAAGAGAATATCCACTACATGGACAAGTGCGGCTACGACTTCGTGATCATGATGAAAGGCATGAAGGACATGGTCAGGGAACTGGTCCTTCAAGTGAAAGGAACTTTCGAAGAAGATAGAAGCTGCAGCATCCGTGACTACAAGGTAAGCGGGACCACGGTAAAGAAACAGCTCTTTCCATCGGACAAGAACAAAAGATACTTCCATATATATTACAATAGCCGCAAGAAGAGCAGTGAGAGGGAAAGCTTCGAGGCAAGGATAGATAAACTGGGAGAATGCCTCAGGAAATATGAAGGGACATCGAACAGACCTCCTGAGGGCTTCAGGAAATACTTTGACCTCATCTACTACCACGAAGGCAAGGAAGATGAAAAGTTTATGTATGCCAGAGAGCTGACCGATGTGATCAACGAGGAGATAAAGCTCTGCGGATACTTCGTAATCATAACCTCAGAGGAGATGACGGCAGCCGAGGCTCTCGATTTGTACAAGAGCAGGGATGCATCGGAGAAGCTGTTCAGGGGAGACAAGTCGTATCTGGGCAACAGAAGTTTCCGAACCCATACGAACGAGTCCACGCAGGCAAAGATATTCGTCGAATTCGTAGCGCTGATCCTCAGGAACCGCTTCTACACCTGCATAAGGAAACAGAGAGTACACAGCGATAAAAAATACAATTACATGAATGTGCCGGCTGCGATCAGAGAACTCGAGAAGATCGAGATGGTCAGACAGCCAGACCGGGAATACCGGCTCGCTTATGCGGTCACTGCCACGCAGAAAGAGATACTCAAGGCGTTTGGCATGACGGCGACCAACATCAAAGAGCAGGCGATCGGGATTAATGAGGATCTTATGAGATCAGGAATGCAGGAGGCACAGTGATGGCAAAGACAAGAAAGAGAATAACGATAGACGAAAAGATCGAGAGGCAGAAGGAAGTCGTCTCAAAGGCTAAAGACAAGTACGATGCTGCGCTTGATGAACTCAACAGGCTGATGCAGAAAAGAGAGGAAGCTCGGAGAAAGGAGCTCCTGGATGCATTCATGAAGAGCGACAGGACGTATGACGAAATCATGGAGTTTCTTAGCAAGGAGGCCGGCGAATGAACATCATGTTGTTTGGCCTCTCAAATGTCGGCAAAACTACAGCAGGCAGGATTCTTGCTGAAAAGCTCGGATACAGCTTCTATGACCTCGACGATGAGATTAGGAAGAAATACAGCATGACTCAACAGGAATTCATAGACACATTCTGGCTGAGGAATGAACGCGACAGACTCAGAGGCCAGCTGCTCGGAGAGATATTGGAAAATGACGGAGACAAGGTCATAGCTGTTACACCGATGTACTATTCTTCGTATTTCAGCAAATACCTGAAGAAGAGAGATGATGTCATAGGGATCGAGATGCAGGATACGCCGGAGAATATATTCAACCGGCTCGTATTCACTGACGATAACGATCAGGTCTATGAAGACTCTGCCGAATACAGAGAGAAGCACAAGGCATATTATCTGAAGGACATAAAGAAAGACAACACATACTACAAGAAGGCGTTCGCAAAGATAGAAAACAAATTTCAGATAAACAACGACCCACCGGAAATGGTGGCGAATCGATTGATTACAGAGTTTGGACTCGCCTCAAAAGCGGTCGAGAGTTAATTTCTCAGGAAGCTCACATTTTGACCAATAAAAGAACAAATGTTTGCTTTTTGCGAAAGCATGTTCTAAAATAGGATCACAAAGCAAATCAGATGTACATCAGGCAATGAAGCAGAGGCGAGACGTTGCCTTTGCACGACAGTAAGCAGGAGGGGATGGAACATGAGAAAACTCAACAAAGATATCGATGTTCTGGCGACCTTCCGAACCGGAGAGCCGCCGGAACCGCACAAGTTCCGGGTGAGAGATCGTTACGAGAACGTGCATGTGCTGAAGATCGGACAGATCCTGGATATCACAAAAGAAAAGACCCTTGGCTACGATATCTGGAATTACAGGTGCCAGGGCAGAGTAGGAAACTGCCAGCGCGCCTACGAGATCCAGTACAATGTGCAGAAGTCCAACTGGAAGCTTGTGAGGATCT
>Ga0256406_1001808_pt1 | contig 32879 bp, 35 predicted proteins | sample RumenRJG_03DNA_FD_185986 | JGI IMG/M metagenome (GOLD analysis project Ga0256406, IMG submission 185986) | Bovine rumen microbial communities from Lethbridge, Alberta, Canada - RJG_03 | ecosystem: Host-associated > Mammals > Digestive system > Stomach > Rumen | place: Canada: Alberta | collected...
CAATTTCATAAATAGAATGTTGCCCTCGAAGACTTAAGTACGCGGTTTAGTACAATACATAGCTTACAAGAGATTTGAAGGTGATGTTTACTGCACTCTCTATCATCTCTTGCAAGCCTCAAGTATTTACCCGCCAGGTCGATCATTTTAAATATGATCTCATTTTTAAAGAGAACTCCTCAATCTTTCTCCTCCGGGACATCGATCCGCTCGATCCTGAAGATGACCGGCCGTGTCCCGTCGCTGCAGCACGCAATCATCACATGATCATCGTTCGTCCACCCGTGCATGATCGCACCGCCCTGCAGGGCCGTGTAGATGTACCGGCTGATCGCATCCCAGGCCTCGGAGCAGAACGGCACGCCGTCCGTGCCGCAGTGCATCGTACCGGGGGACTGGAGATTTCCGGTATCCGCCGTGCCGGACTTTATAAGCGTCCCCGCTCCCATGTGCCAGAAGTCGTCCCGCTCGTCATTTCGGCAGAACAGAAACTCGTCCCCGACATTGAAACAGGGACAGACACCGCTGTCCGGCACCGCGCAGTACTGCTTCTGCAGCTCGGGGAACAGTTTCTTGTCCAGTACCGTTACCTTGCATCTGTATTCCATGGCTCCTCCATTCTCCCTTTGGAACGTATCTTCCGTTTCCAGCTGTGTACAGGACAGATCCGTATTCCGGAACCCCTGCAGAAACCATGATACCATTTCCTGTCCCGGTATCTCTCAATGGACAGTTTTCTCATTCTGCAAAAGTACAGACAGGGTGCGGAATCCGTTTCTTGCACTGGTCTGTCTTTTTCCTATACTCCATAGATAGACACATGTACAAATCCATGTTACAAAGGAGGCAGCAAGATGAAGATTGCAATCGTGACAGGAGCATCCTCGGGGCTTGGCGCGGAGTTTGTCCGCACCCTTGCCGCAAAGTACGGCCACCGGCTGGACGAGATCTGGGCCATCGCCAGAAGGAAGGATCGGCTGGGGAGCCTGAAGAGTGAGATTACCGCCTGTACCGTGCGCCCGATGGCGATGGACCTTTCATCCCCGGACTCCTTTTCGCAGCTCTCCTTACTGCTTAAGAACGCCCATGCGGATCTTCGGATTCTCGTGAACAACGCGGGCTATTGCAGCTGCGGGAGGTTCGATACCATGGAGCCGGATCGCATGCTGTCCATGATCAGCCTCAACGTCACCGCCCTGACGATGGTCAGCCGGTGCTGCCTGCCCCACATGAGGAAGGGAAGCTTCATGATTCTCACCTGCTCCGTCTCCTCCTTTGTTCCCGTCATCGGCCAGGCGGTCTACAGTGCCACCAAGTCCTACGTGCGGTTCCTCGGGCAGGCACTCCATGCAGAGATGAAGCAAAAGGGCGTCAACGTCCTGACCCTCTGCCCCGGAAACATGAACACCGAGATGAACCGGAAGGGAACCGCGGATGAGAAGGCAGGACGCCTCCCCTACCTCAACCTGAAGACAATCACGGCAAAGAGCCTTGAGAGAGCCGCGGCCGGAAAAGGCTTCTATACGCCCGGCTGGTTCTATAAGGGATACCGTGTGGTCTCAAAGCTCCTGCCGCAGGCACTTCTCCTGAAGGCCACAGACGGCATGTTTTAGAAACTCTGGAATCACAACATAGGGAAGGAACGACCCCGCATGAAATATGACCTGACAAAGAAGAGAACAAAGTTCGCAGAACGGACCCTCACCGCCTTTTCGGATGCACTGATGACAGATCTCAAAGATCATGCGCTCGAGGACATCACGGTGAACGGTCTGTGCGATGAGGCGAACTATCCGAGGGCTACCTTCTACAACTATTTCGACGACATTTATGACCTCCTCGACTACTGCTGGACCAGAATCGCCGGGGATATCGATATCGGAGATTATGCAAAGATCGAGCCCGAGCGGCGCACCCGTGTCCTGTTTGAGCGGTGCTACGACTACATGCACCTGCATCAGGACGAAATCCACGCCATCGTCCGCCACAACAAGGAGACCGGGCATCTTCAGGAGTCGCTTCGGCGCTTCATCAAGAAGACGATCTTTACCATCATCGAGGCCTGCCCCTGCTCGGAGAAATACCAGGGGCCGCACGAGATGATCGCGGAGCACTATGCCAGCACCATCGAGATGCTGCTTGAGTGGTGCTTTGTGAGAAAAGATCCCATGGACAGGGACAGCGCCCTTGCGGCACTGGACTACCTGCTCGGAAACCTGTAACAGATACGATGAAAGGAACCGCACATGATTTTCTATTTTTCCGCGACCGGAAACAGCAGATACACCGCAGAGAAACTTGCGGAGAAAACCGGTGATGAACTGGTGGACATTGCGGCGTGCAGGAAGGAGGGACGCTTTGTCTTCACCCTGAAAGACGGCGAGAACATCGGCATCGTCACTCCGGTTTACGACTGGATCCTGCCCTCCATCGTGGAGGAGTTTCTGAATCGCCTCACCTTCGATGGGACGGTCAAAGATCCGTACATCTTCCTTGTCACGACCTTCGGGACCACGCCCGGCTGCACGGCATCTCTTGCAGACCGAATCCTGAAACAGAAGGGGCTTGCCATACGCGCCTTCTACTCGGTGCAGATGCCCGATACCTGGACACCGATCTTTGATCTCTCGGACAAGGAGAAGGTTCGAAAAATGAATCAGAAGGCCGACGGACAGATCGACGAGATCACAGAAAAGATCCTCGCAAGGCAGGCCGGGGATTTCTCGAAGCGGCGCCTTCCCGTGATCATCGAGGGACCGGCAAGGGCGTCATATGAACACGCAAGGAAGACGTCACACTTTACGGTGGGAAGCGAGTGCATTGGCTGCGGCCTGTGCGGGCGAAACTGTCCCGTTCAGGCGATCCGGATCGTGGACAAAAAGCCCGTCTGGGTCAAGGACCAGTGTGTGATGTGTCTCTCCTGTCTCCACCACTGTCCGAAGTTTGCCATCCGGTACGGAAAGAACACCGAAAAACACGGCCAGTACGTTCACCCATAAAATAGCAGACAAAACCGGCATGCAGGACGAAGAGATCCGATTCCATCCTGCGTGCCGGTTTTTATAGTTGATTATCCAAATTGGTCAATTCAAATTTCATATTACCAGCATGGCTCGTCTATGCCTTGCCCGTTTTCGCTTTTTCCTTCCGTCCGATGAGGAGCCTCGAATCGCCAAGCCCCAGAAGGACGGCCTCCCTCCTCGAGCGGAAGAAACGCTCCGTCGTATCGATGAGCTCCACGTCTTCATACCCCATCTCCTGCAGCCGGAACACGAAGCGGTCCATGTCCCCGTAGCGTGCATTCGACATGAGGTCGTGGATGACAAACGTGCCGCCATCCTTCAGCACCCGGAGGGTCTCCAGGAGAAGCTCCTGTTTGTTCTTTCCTGCGATGTTGTGGTAGACATAGTTGCTTGTCACGACATCAAAGGTCCCGTCCGGAAAATCGAGCTTTACGGCATCGCCCTTCTGAAAGGAGACGTTCGTAACCTCCTCCGCCCTTGCATTGCTCTCGCAAAGTTCCTTCGAGAAGTCCCTGTACTCCGCTCCCCAGTGGTCGATCCCGAGGACCGATCCCTTCGGATTTCTCCTGGCGCAGGCAATCGAGAGCGCGCCGCTCCCGCAGCCGACATCGAGGCAGGTGCCGCCGTCCGGGATGGAAACATGATCCGCAACGCCCTCGATGATGTCACGCGAGAGCTTCCGATCTCCCTCATAGGAAAACGCGCGCCTTGCCGCAACGGTGTAGACGGTAAATCCCCCGAATACCGCGCCGCCAAGAGACAGGACTGTCCCTGCAAGAGTCTCAGCCGAAGAGCCGCTCTTTCTTCCCGCTGCATGAAGAGCCGCCGATGCCGCTAACAGCGCCGCACTCCCCGCTGCCGCACCCGCGATCATCTCTTTTGGCATCCAGTTGGCATAGTCCGGTTTGCGTTTCCGATACTGCTCCTTCAGGATCTCAAAGGACGGCATGCTGCTCTGCAGCGCATCCCAGTGCACCATGGGAACGTCCGGGTACTGCTGTCTTAGAGTCTCAAAGCAGGACGTCAGATCTTCCATCTCGTCCACGGCGTTTCTGCAGTGATCCGTGATGCAAAGATCGGAGAGCTTTGTTCTGCTCATTCCTGTGAGCATCGCAGTCATCAGAATCTCCCAGCTCTTTCCCGTATCATCCCCCTCGTCCTCCTTCGGGCGGATCTTCATTCCTGCGCGCTCAATGAGACGGTACCCTTCCTTTGCGGCAAGCACCGCCTGCCGGATTTCGGAAAGGGAAAGATGGTGCATGTTGCAGTCATGGGCGTAAGACAGGAAGACACAGGGCAGGATGAAGGCCGCGTGGGTCCAGAGATATCCCTCCATGTCATCACACCAGTAAAGCCGATACCCGGTGCCGGAAAAGGCGGACAGGAGCTTCTCTTTCACCTCGTCCTCCGGCTCCTGATGAAGACACCCGACCGTCATGCTCCCCGCACCCTTCCGGACCACCTCGACATACGTATCCTTCCGCTCTCCGGCGCTCATCTGGAAGCCGAACAGCACCCGCTTTTCCGGGGCGGCTGCATGGATCTTTTCCACGATTTCAGCACAGTGCAGGTTGTTGCCGACAAGAACCAGAGTATCGGTCTGGATACCGGAAAGCATGGTCAGGGCTTCTTCCTGCTGCTCTGCCTGCATGACGGAAAAGACAAGATCGTAGGTCTCCTCGCCGGGACCGGACAGGACAATCGGGTGATCCACCGTGTCTTTATTCTGCAGCACGTGGTGAATACGAAGCCCATTCGTCTCCACAACCTCTTTCCACCGTCCCCTAAGAACCACGGAAACTTCATTTCCCGCCTGCATCAGGGTGTGCACCAGGAGCGATCCGATCACACCGCAGCCGACAACCAGAACCTTCATTTCATGCCTCCCTCACTCAAACAGTCTCTTATTCCGTTTTCCTTCCCCATACGCACAGCCAGATGTCCTTCTGGTCAACCCTGATGTCCCTGAATCCTGCCGTGGTCATCAGGTCCCTGATATCCTGCCTGTCGTAGAGCTTCATCCCCTCGATGATCCCGGAATAATGGACCGCCGCCTCATCGTGTCCGTTGGACTCATTGCAGATGAAAAACGTGCCGCCTGTCTTCAGCACCCGGTAAATCCCCTCGAAGGTCTTTGGCATGTCCGGCCAGAAGTAGATGGTCTCAAACGCCGTCACAAGGTCGAAAGTCCCGTCCTTGAACGGAAGATGGCTGACATCTCCCTGGACGATGTTGCAGCGGCCGGCATCGATTGCGGCGCGGTTGACCTTCCGGGACTCTCCAACGCTGATTTCGGAGTAATCAAGTCCCGTCACCTGACCCTCCGGGCAAAGATCCAGAAGGCGCTTTACATTGGCACCGCCCCCGCACCCCGCATCGAGAATCCTTGCATCCTGGGAGATCTCCAGATGCGAGATCCCCCACTTAGCCAGCCTGGCATGTGCTCCGCTGTTCATCCCCTTCACCATCAGGACTCCGCCAAAGCCCTCCGGCTTTCTGGTGTTCTGTAAAAACGACATCCTGCCCTCCTTTGCAGCACCGGTGTGTTCTCCGATCTGTCTTTCTGTGATTAGATATATCTAACTTAATGTGGAAAAAATACAGGGCAAAAGCCCTGTAACTCATTTCTCTAACGGACAGACCTGAAAGATCTTTCTGAAGTTAATCTATCGCCGTGTCCTGTTCCGTGTCAACCGGAAATTCTTCCGGTAATTCTTCCTTCTCTTTGCCTGTCACCTTCGCCTTCTCCCATACGGACCGGATCCGCACCAGAACGGCCGCGGCAACAAGAAGCCCGATCCCCGAAGGGTGGAAAGTCTGCCCAGGGTCAGAACAGCGAATACACCGATGACGGCTCCTCCAAGGAACGAGAGGACGGTTCCGCCATACAGAATGGCCTGTTCCAGAGAATGCTGCTCTCTCGTGTCCCGATAGGTCAATAGCCCCAGCACCGTCTGCTTGAAGTTATTGGTGATGAAGATCGGCGAGCACGAGAACCCTGCCGCTCCCGGAAAGGCCATCCACTGGCAGGCGGAGGCAAAGAACAGCGGATACACCCGGACAAGCGACGGTACGGTGTCCGGAAGCACCGTGACCAGAAAGAGTGCTGCCACATCGACGATAATCGAGAGAAAGGAGCGTCTCACCGTGTTCCGTTTTCCTTCCTGATACCCGGCCGCGATCCCTGCGGCAAAGATCACAAACGCAAGGACCCGGATCAGAACTCTCAGCCAGTCTCCCGCGTTGATGTCCTTTGCCATCGAGAGAATATTGCCGGTCTCGGCGGAGGCGAAATTCCCGTAGCCTGTTGCGGCAAAGGATCCGAGGAACCCGCCGACAACAGCCATCAGCCAGTGGATCCCAAGATCCATGCTCCAGAAGCTGTTCGCTTCTGACTTTGCCCGCATCATGCAAGCCTTCTGTAGACCGGTGTCCACTTCGTCTCATCCACAGCCTGTGCCGCATTGGCGATCGGGTGCCGGTTCAGTCCCTCTTCGATCGCTTCCTTTGCCACCGCGACAGCCACGTCCCTCGAAAACTGCGTCAGCATGGAGACCGGAGGCAGCACCGCCGCGCCGGGCTTTGCAGCATCGACGATGCCGCCGATGGAATGCGCGGCTACGGAGATCATGCGATCTGTCAGAAGACGTGCATCGGAGCTGATGACGCCAAGCCCGAGTCCCGGATAGATCAGCGCGTTGTTTGCCTGACCGATCTCATAGGTCACACCGCAAAAGCTCACGGGATCCGACGGGATGCCGGTTGCCACAAGTGCTCTGCCTTCTGTCCAGCGGATGAGATCCGATGCCTTCGCCTCGGCAAGCTCCGTGGGATTGCTTAATGGGAAGATGATCGGGCGCTCCGTATGTGCTGCCATGTTCCGGACGATCTCCTCCGTGAAGGCACCGCCCTGCGTGGAAGTACCGACAAGAATCGTGGGGTGAATCGCATCGACCACTGCGGCAAGGTTTGTCAGCGTTTCCGGCTGTGCGAACTCGTCTCTCTTTCTTGCGAAGACTCTCTGCTCCGGGGTGAGGTCGTCCATATCTTCAAACAGAAGCCCCTGCCGGTCAACGAGATAGAAGTGCTTCTTTGCCTCTTCCTCCGACAGCCCCTGATCGACCATCTCCTGGAAGATCCTCCTGACGATGCCGCACCCTGCCGTGCCGGCGCCGAAGCACAGGTAGGTCTGATCTTTGAGTTCCTGCCCGGAGATCTTCAGGGCTCCGAGAATGCCGGCCAGGGTGATGATGCCCGTGCCCTCGATGTCGTCGTTGAACACCGGATATTTGTTCACGTAACGGTTCAGAAGCGCTGCCGCATGTCCCCGACCGAAGTCCTCAAAGTGCAGGTACAGGTGCGGGAACCGGGATTCGACGAGCTCCACGAACCGGTCAACAAATGCATAGTACTGATCATCGTCGACGCGGCGGTGGTGCAGGCCAAGATACAGCGGATCATTGAGGAGACTCTCCCGGTTCGTCCCGGCATCGATGACGACCGGCAGGACTCTTGCAGGATCAATCCCTGCCGCGGCGGTGTAGACCATGAGCTTTCCGGTCGCAATGCTGACGCCGTTCGTTCCCCAGTCGCCGATGCCGAGGATCGCCTGCGCGTCGGTCACGACGATAAGATCAATGTCCCGATCCTCCGCCGCATTTTTGATGGACTCTTCCATCGTCTCCGGGTGATCCACACTCAGGTATGCCGCATTCTGCGGGGTAATGAAGAATTCGCTGTAGTTGCGGATGCTCTCGGCGATTCCGGGATCATACACGATCGGCATGAACTCCTTCACATGCTGGGAGAAGAGGTAGTAGAACAGCGTCCTGTTGCGGCTGAAGAGGTTCATGAGGTAATGCCTCTTCTCGCTGACGTTGGGTTTGCTCTCAACGTTCTGATAGGCCTGTGCTGCCTGCAGCTCGATCGTCTGTACCACCGGCGGCAGAATGCCGACAAGTCCAAACTTTGCTCTCTCTTCTTCCGTAAATGCCGTGCCTTTATTCAGAAAAGGATCGTTCAAAAGGTCATAACCAGTTTTCATCATCGTTCTCCTTTGTTGTTCCCCTGTCCCTTGCTGCAGGTTTAATGTACCGCGTGTTTTCGCCTTTGTGAAATACAGAGTTCTTTGGTAGACTAACTTCAGGTTAGGCAGGAAGGAGATCAGCATGACACTCAATCAGATCCGGTACTTCGTCACCGTATGCCAGTACCAGAACTTTACAAAAGCCGCAGAGAAGCTCCATATTTCACAGCCCGGCATCTCCAAGGCAATGACAGAGCTCGAGAGCGAATGCGGGACTGCCCTCTTTCACCGCATGCACAACAGCATTACCCTGACCCCTCAGGGAAAAGCGCTCCTCGAATACGCCCGGGTCTTTCTGGAACAGTATGCGGATTTCACCGCGGCAGCGCACTCCCTCTCTTCGATGGACTCGTCCCTTCGCATCGGCATGATCCCGATGTGCGGCAGCACCATCTTCCCGAAGCTCCAGACCGGCTTTTCCAACATCTGGCCGGACATCCGGATCACCACGGTGGAGGATTCCAACTACATCCTGTACGAGAGGCTGGACCGCGGCGAGATCGACCTTGCGCTGTGCGTCACCAACGCCCTGCCGGACGCGGACCACTCGTACTGCATCCTGAAACAGAGCCGCCTGAAGCTGTTCGTCTCGCACACCCACCCGCTTGCTGCAAAGCATGAACTCTCTCTGCAGGATCTCTCCGGCATACCGCTCGTTCTCTTCTCCGACCACTACGGCCAGACCAGGTACATCCACCGCCTGTTCACCGAAGCGGGGACCATGCCCCAGATCGTCCACCAGACCACTCAGGTCTTTACGATCCTCGAGTACATCCGCTCCGGCGCCGCTGCGGGGTTCCTCTCCGAGGAATTTGCACAGGAGGATCCCACCATCGTCCCCCTTACCGTCCGGGAAATCCCGGCGGCCAACGTATACCTTGTCTGGAAGAAGAAGGACGATATCACCCCTGCCATGCAAAAGTTTACCTGTTTTGCGGGAGAGACTTTCCCGGAAAGCATTTCGGTGTCTCCGCTGTAAGGGGTCTTGTCCGATCCCTTTGATATAACAGACGCCATCAAAGGCCGGTGCTCTCACTGATACCAACAAAAAAGCACCGGATTTGTGTTCCGATGCTTAGAAGCCATATATGATTCTTTTATTTTCGTTCACTCAATGGAATCCAGTTTCTTTGTGAATATGTTTTCATAATCCTGCAGTTCGTGATAAACAGCATCCACATACACTTTGCTGTCGACAATCCGATACAGCATTAGATACCGATGGTGCGCAAAGCGAACGGAATGATAGCCATGCTCTTTCAGAACCTGATTAGAACAAACCGGCAGAGACCCGGCGACAACCTTCAGCTGATTCACTGTATCCTTTGCGTCCTGCCAAACGCTCTCTGCAGCTTCATTATTCAGCAGTGTGTATTGGATATAGTCAATGTAGTCATTCAGTTGATCGACCGCTTTGGGAGAAATGATAACTTCATACGAATCCATGTCTTTTCCCCATCTCGTCCATCGCAACGTCTGCGTTAATGCCCTGCCCGTTTTCTATCTGCTGACGGGATTCTGCCAAATCCGAATAGATCTCTTCTGCGCTGAGCTTGGTAAATGGACTCGCAGGTTTTTCAGCCATGAATAGCTGCTGTGTATATTTAAAAACCTTTACTTTTGCCTCTTCCGGCATGGATTCAAGCATTGCTACTGTTGCTTCAAGTGTACTCATATCTATGCCTCCTTTTCATACTGATCCAACACTATACAAATCCACTGGTTCTTCACTAAAACCTCAGATTCATCCTAATGATCTTAAAAAGTACTTGTCAAGCAATTTACTTCATGGCTTGCCCTCCGTGCTGGACGATGCGGCCCAGGGCCTTATAGTGGCTTTACCAGTGTCAAATGTTTATTCACGGTTCTTCACATAAGAAAAGCGACACCAATTTCTCCTTACAGAAGCTGATGCCACAGAGGACGCCCGCCAAAAGTCCTGACCTTTCATCTTCACAGTCAGCACCTGTCCACAGAGAGATCCGGAGATGCCATCGTATCTGTACGTTTTCCAACAGAAAAGTGGGAAGAAAATGACATTTTTCCATCAGAAAATCACGCTCAAAATGACACTTTTCCAATTCCGCATGCTCCGTCGCCGTCCCTCACTCTGAATCAGCGCATCAAAAAGCGGCACCCGCCCTTCTCTCTGGAAAGGCTGATGCCGCTGTGCCGGCCTTTGCAGGCCTTGTGTATTTCTTGTTGTTATTGTTCTCTTACGGGATCACTTCAGATACGCCGCCGCAGCCGCTGCGATGACGCGGACATCAAAGCGGATCGGCTTGACCGGAGCGACGTCCTTCTTCATGCCAAGCAGCTGATACACGGCCATGCGGCCGGAGCGGACCGAGTACTCCTCCGTGAACACCACATCCTCCGGAATCTCGCAGAACTGACCTGTGAAGCCAAGGTTCGTGGAACCCTCCGGCACGACGGCCGGACGGTCACCGAGGGCTCTTGGCTGGAACTGTGCATCGATCCAGGGCATCGAGCAGGGAATTGCCGAGGCAACTTCGTCCCGGCACTTCTGTCTTGTCTCCTCATCCATGGGAAGCGAGCAGAGGATCTCCTCGAGGATTTCACGACCGGTGCAGTCATATTCACTCTTCTGGACAAATCCTCCCTTTGCACCGCTGTTGAACGCGCACATCCACAGGAACGTCGTGTCATCCGTCTGTCCCTTGCAGAAGGGAACCTTCGGATCCCGGATCTCCATGTACCAGGGGGATTCCACGAAGGTACTGGACAGTCCCTCTCCGGTCTTGTTGTGCGTGTACTTTTCCATCCAGTCCATGAAGGTCGTTCCGTGGAACGTGCAGGAGAATGTCTCCCATGCGGATTCCTCGGGCTTTCCGAAGAACTTGTCCGGATTGCCGAGTCCTTCCTTCTTCCCTGCGATGTTCTTCCAGAGCTGTGCGCTCATCGGATAGGCAGAGGCATCAAAGCCCGCGGGCGTATCCAGAGAGCCGAACTTTGCGCTGTCCGTCATGCAGCCGAGAGTTGCAACAACCTTATCCTGTTTCCGGATCGCGATGTACCCTTCCTTTCCTCTGCACAGGGTATGGAGTCCCGTCACCGTAATGCCGTCGCCGTCCGCAAAGTCCATGTCGGTGACCGCCGTGTCGTAGACAAAGTCCACACCGGCATCCTCGAGGACCTTCATGACCGGAAGGATCAGCGACCCGTACTGGTTGTAGGGCGTCAGGGTGACACCTCTGCAGTTCGTCAGGCGGATGATCAGGTGGAAGAAGCGCAGTGTGTATCTGCGAAATTCCATGACGGAGCTCCAGGGCTGGAAGGCGAAGGTCGCGCGGTAGCTGTGCCAGAAGATCGTCTTAAAGAAGTCCTCATCGAACCAGTCGGCAATCGTGACATCGTCGAGATCGCTCTCCTCCGCCTTCCAGAGGGCAATGAGCTGCTTGAGCTCGGCGGGACTGAGTCCGTAGCTGTCGCACGGCATGATTTCACCGGTCTCATCGAGGAATCTTGCTCTTGCGTAGCAGGGATTCTCGACGGAGAAGCTGTGGATCTCATCGGTTACGGACATGCCGGGCTTATTGAGGGAGGGGATGCTGCTGTAGATATCCCAGAGGTTTTCGTAGGTCTGCCAGTTCAGCATGCGCTCGCCCCTCTGGACGTAGCCGTGCTCTGCATTCCCCGCCGCATCATTGGAGCCGCCGGCCACCGGAAGTGCCTCGATGATGTGAATGTTCTTGCCCTCAAAACCGCAGTCGCGAAGAAGATACGCTGCCGCCGTGAGGTTTCCGATGCCGCCGCCGACAAAGTAAAACTGTGTGTCGTCCTGTCTCTTCTGATTTCCTAACATGTCTCAGTCTCCTTTCTTCCCGCCCTATGCGGTCCTCTTTCCTGCAAGGGCAAGATCACCCTTCTTCGTTTTGACAACGCCCGTGAGTTCCCCTCCCGTGACGGTCCCGTCGCAGTCATAGGCGACTCTGCCAACTGCGGTCTTCAACGCACCGGAGAACGAGAAGCGGTCCCCGCTGCAGATCCCGGGGGTGAACGGATTTTCCTTTCCCATAACGCGCATCGCGCCAGTCAGTGTGCCGTTCTCGTCCTTCAGGATCAGCTGTCCCTTCTTGACTCCCATCGGGGTTTTGAGTGTCACATCGTAAGTTCCTGTCATCATCGTTCAGACCTCCTGTCTGCTGTTTTTTCTTTGTCATGCCTGCAGTATAGGGTCCGCACTTCCTGCAAAAAACGTGCAAAAAAGCTCCTCCTGTCACACGTGTGACAAGAAGAGCTCTTTTGTACGATAACCGATATTGTGATGGACCGGATCCGTCAGAATCCGTGCTGCCCGCTGCGGGCAAGGGCGTTCTGAACGGTGCCGTGATAGACAAGATCAATTTCCCGGATCACCTCCTCGGGTGTCCGGCCTTTCGGCGTTTTCATCCATTCGACCAGGATACTGACGAGCGCCAGCGAGATGAAATCCGTGATGACAGCTGTGTCCTCGTCCGTGGCCTTCGGATAATCCTGGCGAACGTTTTCGACGAAGCGATCGACCATGGCCGCGGTCTGTTCGTGAAACATGCGGTGCAGTTCGTCCCTTCCAATGCTGTGGTAGGCGCACAGGCATACGGCCCGGTTCTGCTCCACGTAGCGCAGCACAAGGAGGATTCCCTCATCCCAGGTCAGGACGTTCTCGCTCTCCTGCAGGAGGGAAATCATCTCCGTCTCGAACAGCCAGGTCAGCAGATCGTACATGTCCTCGAAATGGTAGTAGAAGGTCTGCCGGGAGATGTCGCAGTCCTCGAGAATGTCCCGCACGGTAATCTTGTCAAAGGGCTTTTTTGCCATGAACTTCTTCAGGCTCTCCGCCATTTTTCTCTTTGTCTGATTGGAAATCTCTTCCTTCCGCATGCTCTCTTCCTCCGGAACAATACTCAATCCAATATATCCTCAAATTCCCCGCCCCGTCCAATCAAAAGAGTCCGGAGGATCCGGAAAAATCCCCGAAGAAAAAGCTCCCGCAGGCAAAACCTGCAGGAGCACTCCATGCTTTTTATATGGAAGAAACGGCACGGACCGGATCAGTCCGCGACCTCTCCCCAGACTTTCTTTGCGATACGCCGCACCAGAGCGAGCTTGTCCCACTGCTGCTGTTGACTCAGCCGGTTTCCGATCTCACAGGAGGCAAACCCGCACTGCGGTGAGAGATACAGTCTCTCCAGCGGGATATAATTCTCTGCTTCCCGGATCCTTGCGATGACAGTGTCCTCGTCTTCGAGCTCAGGGTTCTTCGTGGTGACAAGCCCTAATACAACCTTCTTGTCCGGGGAGACTTTTGCCAGGGGTGCAAAGCCGCCGGAGCGTGCATCGTCAAATTCAAGATAGAGCGCATCGATGTTCTCCTGTGCAAAGACGTAGTCGGCCACCCGGTCATACGGGCCGCTGCAGGCATAGGAGGAGTGATAGTTCCCGCGGCAGATGTGGGTGTTTACGGCAAGATCCGCAGGCCGTCCCTCGAGAGCGAGGTTGTTGACGCGAAGGTACTTGCCCGCTTCCTCCTCGAGGGTGACGCCGTTCCCCACTCTTGCCTTCCAGTACCCGTCGTCCACGATCATGCCCCAGGTGCAGTCGTCGAACTGGACGTTCCGGCAGCCTGCCTCGTACAGGTCCTTCAGCACCGTGCGATAGGCTGCGGCAAGGTCCTCGATGAGCTCATTCTCATCGGGGTAGATCGCCTTTGTGATCGCCGCGTTATCCTCGCGGTAGAGCTCCGCAAGCGTCTGGGCCGGTGCCGGGATCGTCTGCTTTGCCACCGTGTTTTCGTCCTCGAACTGCTTCACAAACAGGAAGTCCTGCACGAACGGGTGGTTCTCACCGGAGATCTTCCCGGTGCAGCGGGCAGTGCCGTGGGTCGTCTCCTCCCCGTGGAAGAAATAGCCATGGGAGAGCTCCACATGGTCAATTCCCTGAAGCCCCCACATGAAATCCAGATGCCAGTAGGCTCTCCGGAACTCGCCGTCGGTGATGACGTGGTAACCGGCTTTCTTCTGCTTTCCGATCAGCTCCGTGATCAGGCGATCCTCGGTCTTTCTCAGTTCATCGCGGGAGATGTGTCCCTCTTCATATTGCTTCCTTGCGGTCTTCAACTCTTCCGGGCGAAGAAAGCTTCCGACAAAGTCATAGCGAAACGGTGTATGCAGGCTCATGGTTCCTTCCTTTCCAGAGGCGGCTCTCCCGCCTCAGCAAATGTTCGTTTGAAGTATGAGCCGAGTATACGCATCGGGTTGTCATTCGTAAAATACCGCTTACTGCATGGCCATCATAGTTTCACGCTATGGAATACAGAACAGGCAATGCGAGAAGGTCCACTACCTGTCCTCTCTCCCGTCCCCGTTTCCCTTCGTGTAGAGCGAGAGCAGCTCGATGTAGCGCCGGGCATACCGTCCAGGCTGTACGCCGTCCTTTACGACATACCCGATGCGCATGGAATCCTGCACGTCAAGAGGCCGTGCCACGATGTCGTCCCCGTTGAGATCCGTGTTGAGAATCCCGCTGCAGATCGTGTAGCCGGACAGGCCGATGAGCAGGTTGAAGAGCGTTGCCCGGTCGCTGACGACGATGTCCTTTTTGCACCGCCTTGTGCTGGCAAGCTCCTCGGAAAAGTAGAAGGAGTTGTGGTCTCCCTGCTCATAGGAGAGCCTCGGATACGGATCGAGATCCTCGAGGGAAACGACGGTCTTCTTTGCGAGCGGGTGGGCGGCGGACAGGAAGACATGGGGCGATGCCTCAAAGAGGAGATGGAAGGAAAGCCCGTGATCCCGCAGCTCCCGCATCATCACCTGCTCGTTGAAGTCATTGAGGTACAGCACACCGACCTCGCTCTTCATCGCGGCGACATCCTCCAGGATCTCATAGGTTCTGGTCTCCCGGATGCAGAAGTTGTACTCCGGCCCCGGGTACTCCTGCAGAAGCTGAGAGAAGGCCTTGACCGAGAAGGAGTAGTGCTGGGTGGACACCGAGAACTGGCGCCTCGTGACGCCAGCTCCCTGATACTCCTCCTCCATCAGTGCAATCTGCGCCATCACCTGCCTGGCGTAGCCCAGAAGCGTCTCCCCCTCCGGCGTTGGAATGACGCCGCGGCTCGTCCTTAGAAAGATGGTGACATTCATCTCCTTTTCCAGTGCGTGAATGGCGTTCGAGAGACTCGGCTGTGAGATGAAAAGCCTCTTTGCCGCCTCGGTGATGTTCCCGGTGTCTGCCGTCACGACGATATATCGAAGCTGATCCAGTGTCATGAAAACCTCCTTGTATCAACCATCTACTCTTCCCCGCTCTTCCTGCAAAAAAGAGAGAAAGCTCCTCGCCGCAGGGGACAGGTCCGGGGCCACAGCGATGCCGACCTCTACCTCAGAGAGGGGAGAAACGGGAATGATCTTCACCTTATCGCTTTGAAAGACGCAGTTCTTTTCCTCATTCAGGGCAATCCCAAGTCCCGCCTCCGCCATCGCAAAGGCGGTGTAGCTGTCCTTTGCCTCCATCTGGATATTCGGGGTGATGCCGCCTTTGGCAAGGATTCTCTTGTTGTCAGTGTCAATCCCGGAGTAGATCTCGATGTAGGGTGCTGTTTCCAGGAGCTTTAACGGAAAGCTGTCGAGAGAAGCATAGTCCGAATCCGCGGGGACCCAGGCCATCATGGGACTTTTCTCGAGAGGAATCCAGGTCCACTTCCCCTCGCGTCTGCTGACGATTGCAAGGTCCAGCCGGCGTTCGGAGAGTTCCCCGCAAAGATCCGTGCTGAAACCGCTTGTCACCTTGATCGTGATCCCCGGATACCGCTCCCGAAAGGCATCGATACAGCGCTTCAGTTCCGGGAAGATATCGCTGTAGGCGGAACCGATCGATACGGTGCCGACGGAAAGCCCCAGGATCTCCCCTGCCGTCTGGGAAAGAAGGCTCTCATGGTAGAGGATCTCCCGGATCTGCGGCAGGAGCTTCCTGCACCCTTCCGTCGGCTCCACGCCCTCATGCTTCCTTACAAGAAGCGGAAACCCGCAGGACGACTCGAGCGATGCAATCATGCGGCTGATGCCGGACGGGGTATAGGCGGATTCCTCTGCCGCCTCCGTGATGTTCTTCTTCTCCACGACAAGAAGCAGTGTGCGCAGCTTTTCGGTATCCATCGCTCCTCCTTTCATTCTTGACGTTTTCGCAACGACAGATTGAGATTCTTTCGTTTTACGCAACGACGGTTTCAGTATACCATGCAGACGTCAAAAGGTTGAGAGAAACCGAAACAGAGGAGTAAAGAACATGAACGAACTTGCCATTCGAAGAGAAAAACAGGCACACGGCGGGATCCGCCTCTTCAATGAGAATGATAAAAAGATGACCGCCCTCATGCTGCCGCTCATTGCAAACAACATCCTGCAGCAGCTCTACAACACGATCGACAGCGTCGTCATCAGCAACTTCACCAATGAGGAGAGCTTTGCCGCCGTCGGCATAGCATCCTCCGTGATGAACCTGTTCCTGTTCTTCCTTGTCGGTGCCTGTACCGGCATCTCCGTCCTCTTTTCACAGAACTACGGGAAAGGGGATCTGAAACGGCTCCGGAACGTCTTCTATCAGTCCTTCGTCTCCGGTCTTGTCCTCTCGGCACTCCTTGCGCTCGGCGGGATCGCAGGCCTTGGCCTCATCTGCACGATGATCCGCGTGCCGTCCTCGCTGACCGCACTGGTAAAAACGTATCTTGTGGTCGTCCTCCTCGGCCTTCCCGCAAGCTACCTCTACAACCTGTGCAGCGCCATCCTTCGAAGCGCCGGGCACACGGCGATCGTCCTGGTTGTACTCCTGATCTGTGTGATCACCAACACCGGGCTCGACATCTTTATGGTGTATGGCCTTAAGGCCGGGATCTTCGGCGCCGCCCTTGCGACAACGATGTCCCAGGTGATGTCGGCTGTTCTGTGCCTGATCGCCATCAAAGTCCGCTATCCGCAGCTGATGTTCAGAAGAGATGACTGCCATCTGGACAAAGAAACCATCGGAACGATCGTGAAATTCGGGGACGTCACGGCGGTGCATCAGTCAAGCCTCTACATCGGCAAGCTGATGGTGCAGGGCATCGTCAACACGGCAGGACAGGCGGCGATCGCCGGATACACGGCTGCCACCAGGATCGAGGGCTTTGCCAACTCGTTCGGCGACAGCGGCTGCGCTGCCACCGCAGTCTTTACCGGTCAGGCAGCAGGTGCCGGAGACAGGAAACAGGAAGAGGCCTATTACAGGAGCAGCCTGAAGATCCTCTCCATCATGGGGATCGCAAGCTCGATTCTTCTGTTTGTCACAGCCCCCTACGCGTCCGCTCTCTTTGCCGGCGCCGGTGCCGAGGCGCTCGCATCGTCCGTCTCCTACCTTCGCCTGATTGCTCTCTTCTACCTGTTCTGCTATACCGGCAACACGTTCGCCGGGTACTTTGACGGCATCGGAAAGGTGCAGATCCCCTTTATCGGCGCAGCAAGCCACATCACGATGCGGATCATCCTCTCCGCACTCCTGATTAATACCATGGGACTTCCTGCCGTTGCCCTTGCATCCGGTGCCGGCTGGGTCTATGTGAACCTGTTCTGGCACGGCCTGAAGCGTCATTACAACAGGAAGGCCGCACAGGCGATCTGAGCAGAGCATCGCCCACTCCGGGTCCTGTTTTCGGCGATCTGCCTGTGACATTCTCCCGGGCAGTGTCTATCATCTTACATACGGGAAGCGCCTGACAGGCAGAAATGTCACGGCGCTTCCTTTTTGTTTTCTTATGGAAATGGAGGATGGCAAGATGCCGAAAACAAAGTTTCAGAGCGTGGTGTTCACGCTGATGATGGTCTTTAGCATGGTGTACTGCATGAGTGTCTACACGATTTCCCTGGGGCAGGGTTGCCTGTCGTACCATGTGTTCCTGACCGCGCTGCAGGAGATGTGGGTGGAGTACGTGATCGTCTTTTTACTGATCTTCTTCCTGATCACGAAGACCGCATTAAAGCTTGCCGGGAAACTCATCGATCCGACGAAGAACAGCCCGATCCTGACGACGGTTGCAATCCAGTCCCTGACGGTGATGATGATCGTTCCCTTAATCACCCTGTTTGCAACCTTCCTGCATTCCGGATTTACCGGGCGCTGGTTTACGCAGTGGATCACGACCGCGGTGCTCTGCTTCCCTGTCGCCTACTGCCTGCAGGTATTCTATGTCGGCCCTCCTTCGGTTCCTGTTCCGGAAGATCTTCCGCGTTCATGCCTGATCCGTGCCAGACTGCAAAGTATGAGAGAACCGGCGAATGCCCCTGATCACAGGAGTTTTCGCCGGTTTGTCTGTATAATAGATAAAGAAATCATACGCACCGCAGCATGCATGCCGCAGCAGTCTGCGTTTCCGATGGGAGGTGTCTGCCATGTATATTCGAAATGAGATCTGCTACGCCGGTGAAGAACCGCAGGAAATCCGGATCACTGACGTGAAACCCCTGCACAGTCGCCGGCTGCTTGTCACCTTTTCTACGGGCGAACAGCGTCTGTTCGATACCACACAGCTGAAAGGACCAGCCTTTGCGCCGCTTGCGGACGAGAAGGTTTTCCGCCACCCGGTACTCTTTCACGGTGTTCTTACCTGGAACAACGGTGAAATCGACATTGCGCCGGAAACTGTCTATCGGGACAGCATCGCCTGCGATCCTGAATAAGTATCCTCTGCTATCTGCAGTACTTCCGGACGCCGTCCGTGAGAAGATCAGTTGCAAGGGAAATCATCCGGTCAACAGGGATCTTCTTGCCCTGCGCGATCCATCTGCCATACAGACCAAGCAGCGTATCGGAAAGATAAGTCTCCACCATCTCCTGCTCTTCCTTCGGAAGTTTTAAGAGCTCCGGATACGTGCCCGACCCGCTGTGCACCTTCTCGATCATCTGCTGGCGGATCCTGGTATAGCTTCCGCCGCAGGTGATCTTTTCGTAGAAGGGTCCCTGCTCCTCGGAGAAGAGGAAAAATTCCCGCACAAGCCGGTCCATATCCTTCAGCGTAAGACCTCTTATGCGCTCCTGATACTGCTGTGCAATCGAGCTTTGCATCTCCAGAAGAAGCGCATCGAGCGTCTCGTAATACGTATAGAACGTCTTCTTGTTGATCCTCGCCCTCTCACAGAGCTCTTTGACCGTAATCTTCTCGTAGTCTTTCTCGAGGATCAGGTCGTGAAACGCATCCTTGATCGACTCAATCGTCTTCTGAACTCTCGGGTCTTCCTTTCCCGTCAAAATCACTGTTCAATCTCCCGGATTACCTTTGCCGGAACACCTGCCGCGATGGTGTTTGCCGGAACATCCTTTGTCACGACGGCGCCTCCGCCGATGACCGCGTTCTCTCCGATTGTAACACCCGGCATGATCGTCACGCAGGCACCGATCCAGACATTGTCTTTGATGACGACCGGTTTGCAGGAGAGCACCATGCGGTCCTTCAGGTCGTGGTTGTCCGTTGCGATCGTGACATTCGGTCCGATCTGCACGCTGTTCCCGATCGTGATGCTGCCGATGGACATTGCCGTGAAGTGATGGTTGATAAAGCAGCTGCCCTCAAATCTCATCTGCATCGGAAAGTCGATCTGAACCGGCGTCAGAAAGTTCACCCCATCCGGCAGTGTTCCCTGGAACAGCTCCTGCCGAAGATCCAGCCACTCTTTTGTCCTCGGCTCCGTATGATTTAGATGGAAAAGAACCCTGTCCGCCCTCTGAAGCTCTGCGATTGCCGCCTGGTACTCCTTCGATCTCATGTCAACAGGTGCTCCTGAGCGGAGCCTGTCAAATACCGGATCCATCATGGCCTTCTCCTTTCTCCTATGCGCCGTACTTCTCGGTCCTGGTCCAGATAAAGTTCGATTCCCGCTTTGCAATGCGCCAGGACCCGTCCTGCTTTACGTACTGATCGTGGTAGACGATGCCGTTTGTAATCATCTGATCCGTGCCCTCTTCATTTTTCCCGATGAGCACCGTCAGGTTGTAGGCCGTTCCGGTGGCATGGGTCTCGTCCCGGAGTTCAAACACCGCCTGTCCGTTGTTGTGGAAGTGTGTGTGGAACAGGTTCATGAATGCGGTGCAGCTCTTCTCGATCTCCTCTCTTCCCTGAAAGCGATGGGTCTGCCCTGCTGCATGCGACTCCAGTACGCCATCCTCTGTAAAAAGCTGTGCCTGCTCGTGCAGCTTCATCTCATCTGCCAGAATGGCAAACGTATCAACGAGTTCCTGTAACGCCGTCTTTTCCTCTGTCTGATTCATCCTGATATCATCTCCGCTTCCTGTGTACTTAGGTAACTGTGGTTTCTTTTGTAACCTGATGATACCGTCCGCAGGGAGCCGTATCAACGGGCAGTATTTTGGTTTTCGTTTCCTAAGCAACCGATTGCGGGAAATGGTTACGTATCTTCCCCGGAGTCGCAAAAGCGTGGTACAGGGCCCAACAAAAACAGGTACCGCTATCCCCGGTCCTATTGTAATGGCCTGATAGTTGATCTATCATCTATTTTAGTTGATAGGTCATCTAACAGGAGGATTCCATGCAGGAAGACATGCGCGAGATTACAAAAATCGCCCGGGAGGTATCGAAGTTCACCGTCCGGACGATGAAAGCCGATGGCATCGGCACAGGGGAATTCGACTTCATTCATGTGGTGCGGCATAACCCCGGGATCACGCAGCGTGAGATCTGTGAAATCCTGACCCTCGACAAGGGGGCATGCGCCCGAAGGGCCGCAGGACTGGAAAAGAAGGGGTATCTCATCAAAAGGAAGAACCCAGCCGACGGAAGAAGCTTCCAGCTCTTCGCAACCAGGAAGGCGGAGACCTTAAAGCTCTCGAAGGTTGAGATTGAGACGCGGTATTACAACTGGCTGAGCGGGAGCCTTACACCGGAGGAGCTTCAGACCTTCCTTCCTCTTCTGCACAAACTCTGCCTTGCCAACAAGACAGAATCCAAAGCAGGCTTTCCCCATGTTTCAGAGTGTGTGAAAGGCGATGGCAATGAAACAAGATAAACTGCTCTCCCATCCGGATCGGATCAGCACGTATTTCAAGACGGAGATCCCGGTCCTGACCGTGGTCACGATCACGGGCCTTGTCTACAACATCGGCATGCTGGCAGGTCCCTACTATGAGGGCCGCCTTGCCCAGTGTCTGTATGACATCATGAACAGCAGGGCAACAGCCGGGGACATGCTGCAGCTGGCGATTGTCTATCTTCTGGTGATCGCTCTGGTTCAGATTTCCCGGGCCATCAAGCGCTTCTCGGTCCGCCGCTTTGCCAACAACATCAGCCGCAAGATGCGCCGCAGTCTCTACAACAGCCTGGTCCATGCGGATCAGAAACAGCTCTCTGACGAAAACCTCGGTTCTCTTCTGACCAAGGCCATCTCGGACGTGGATGCCTGCAGTGAGGGCATGCGCAAATTTACGACGGAGGTCTTCGATACCGGTGTCGTCATGATCTCCTATGTCTTCATGCTGGTCCATTACGACTGGAGACTCACGATCCTCGCCTGTCTGTTCACGCCTCTCGCGTACATTGCGGCGGCTGCCATGAAGTCAAAGGTCACCGCGGCCAATGCGGCCTACAAAAAGAGCGCCTCCTCGCTGAGTGCCCTGACCATGGACCGGATCAGTCACGCCATTACCTACCGCGTCTACGGCCGGGAAGAGGACCGGAATCAGAACTACGAAGGAGCTCTTCAGGACTATGAAAAGAAGAGCGCCATCGCAAACCTCTTTGAAGGCGCCATGACGCCGCTCTATGACGCCATCGCGATGCTCGGCTGTGTGATGGTCCTCTACTTCGGCGGTCGGAACGTCACCGGGACCGGGTGGGTCGTCTGGAACATCGCGGCGTTCACGACGTTCCTCTCCTGTTTTACAAAACTTGCCGTCAAGACAAGCCACGCCGCAAAGCTGTTCAACGCCGTTCAGAAGGCGGCCGTCTCCTGGAAGCGGATCAGGCCTCTGATGAAAGAGCCCGTGGACGATGACACGGATCTTGAGAGCGTTCCGGTCGAAAAGGCGGATCTTTCCTTTCACGATGTTACCGCCGGCTATCAGGATCACCCGCTTCTGCAGCACCTGACCTTCACCGCAAAGCCGGGGCAGATCATCGGCATCACCGGAGAGATTGCGTCCGGCAAGAGTCTGATCGGCAGGGTTCTGATCGGAGAAGCAGGCTACACCGGTTCCATTCAGATCAACGGCAGAGAGCTGCGGGATCTGACATCACTTCAGAGAATCTCCTTCATCACCTACATGGGTCATGATCCGGAGCTGCTATCCACCAGCATCGCCGACAACGTGACCCTCGGAAGCCGTATTGACCCGGACATGTATCTCAAAATGACGTCCCTCGATACCGACCTGAAGGAGATGCAGCGAACTTCAAAGGATACCGCAGGAGAGGCCGGGTCCATGTTGTCGGGCGGACAGCAGGCGAGACTTGCCCTTGCCCGCACCCTCTCCCATGCCCGCTCCATCCTGGTCCTCGACGATCCCTTCTCCGCAGTGGACCGGCAGGTGGAAAACGAGATCCTGCAGCGTATCCGGAAGGATTATCCGGACCGGGTCATACTCCTCATATCCCACCGGCTGTATCACTTCCCGGAATTTGACTCTGTCCTGTTCCTGCACGATGGCACCGCCACCTTCCTGCCCCACGAAGAAATGATGCGGCAGGAGGCAGGGTATCGAAGCCTTTATGAAAAGCAGATGGGAGAAAAAGACGATGAAGAATAAACAGCGTTTGCTTCGATCCTTTTTTAGAGAGCAGGCAGGGGAAAACAGAGGAACCCTTGTCCTCATGATCCTTTTGATTGCCGGCTCCATCATCGCCTCTCTCCTGCCGCCTCTTGTCCTCGAGCAGGTGGTCAATCATCTTACCGCCGGGCAGGCCGTGTCCCTTGGCCTTGCGATCTCCTATTTTGCCCTCATCGTGATCTCGGACATCCTGGAGTCCCTGCAGAACGCCGCCATCACCGTGTTCGGCCAGAAGATGACCCACGGCATCCGCTCTGCCCTGTGCGCAAAGCTCTCGAGACTGCCGTCCGAATACTTCCACACGCACAAGGCCGGGGAGATCGCGTCCATCTTTACCAATGACGGAGATACCATCGATGTTCTGTACAGTGACGGCGTGATCAGCATGTTTGCGGACTGCTTTCGGCTGATCGGCATTCTCGTCATGATCTTCACGCGCTCTGTCGGTCTCGGGATCCTGCTTCTGATCGCCTTTCCGCTGCTGTTCCTGTTCACCCGGTGGTCCCAGAAAACCAGCAAGAGCGCACAGCTCGACAACCGCCGCGCCATTGCCCGCGTGAACAGTCATGTCCCGGAGACGATCCGCTGCCTTCGCATGATCCACGGCTTCCATGCCGAAAATCACATGGAAGATACGTACGATGGCTACATTAAGGAGAGCTACGATGCCGTTGACCGCGGCAACATCATCGACAGCATCTACTCCCCGGTGATCCTGATCTCCCAGGCGGCCGTGACTGCGGTGATGATGATCTTCGCAGCAGGCGGCAGCGGTTACCGGACGCTGTTCGGCATCTCCGTCGGTTCCGCGGTTGCCCTGATCTCCTATATCGGCAGTGTCTTTGCTCCCCTCGAGAACATCGGCATGGAGATCCAGAACATCCAGGCAGCCGGGGCTGCAATCACCCACATCCGGGACTTCCTTGCAGAGACCGAGTGGCAGAAAACCGAAACCAGACCCTCTGCGGATCCGAACGTCAGCTTCTTAGATGTTTCCTTCTCCTATGAGGCAGGCCGTCCTGTGCTGCAGGATCTTTCCTTCACCATTGAACCCGGAGAAAATGTCACCTTTGCCGGACGGACCGGTGCCGGAAAGTCCACCATCTTTTCCCTGCTCTGCGGCCTCTACGAGCCGGATAAAGGCGTCGTATCCCTGCAGGGTGAGAACCCCTGCCTTCTGCCGGATGAGAAAAAGCGCCATCTGTTCGGACTTGTCGAACAGCAGTTCATCACGGTCCCCGGCTCCATACGGGATCAGATCACGCTGTACGACAGAAGCTGCAGCGATGCGGATATTGAAGAGGCGCTGAACGTCGCGGGACTTTCCGATGTCATTGACCGGATCCCGGACGGGCTGAATGCGCCGATGGACGAGAAGCTCTTCTCCAAGGGACAGCTCCAGCTCCTCTCCATCGCCCGTGCAATCGTCTGCCACCCGAAGGTGCTGCTGCTTGACGAGATCACCGCAAACCTGGATGCGGATACGGAGGCCCACGTCATCAAAGCCCTTGAGACCTCAGCACAGGGCCGTACGGTCATCTCCATTTCTCATCGACTGAGTCAGTCGATCGGCAGGGCCAGAATCATTGAAGTTGGCAAGGAGAACTGAAGAACAGACAGGAAAGTACAGAAAAAGCGGCATCGATCTCTCCACTTCGAAAAGATCGATGCCGCACTTTTTTGCTGATATTCACCTCTCCAGCAGGAAGCGGTACAGCGGAAGCACCTCAATCTCGACTCCGTTTTTCTGGATGGTTTTCTCCTCGCTCAAGGTGACAATGACAAAGCGCTTTGCTTCCGGAAAAGAAGATGCAAGCTTAAGAAGGTTGCTGACCTCCCGGTCATATGCCATGCCATCCGAAATGCTGTACGCAGCCTGAATGGCCGTGGCGGTTTCCGGCTCGTAGAAATCAATGTCGATGCCGGTCTTCTCTGATTTCAGGTAGTAGAACTCTTTTTTGCAGGATCGTCTCAGGGCAACGGCAACCATATTTTCGAGAAGCGCGGTATCTTTATGAATCAGAAAGAGATTCAGCAGTCCGTTATCCTCGAAGTAGAACTTCGGGGTGCTTTCTCTCTCGCTGAACTTGGCAAAGTAATTTTCTAGTGAGAATAACAGATATGCCTGCTTTGCATACTCGATATAGGTAATAACCGAATCCTTGCTGATCCCGACACCAATCCCGGTAAGGATATTGTGAAGCTTCGAGTAGGAGATCTCACTGCAGACAGTCTCAGCAATCTTCTTGATCAGGATACGAAGACCGGTGACTTTTCGAATGTCATTTCGAAGAGCAATGTCGCCGAGCAGGATCTTCTGGTAGACATTTTCGACGTATCCCCTCTTATCCGTGAAGTCCAGGGATTCCGGAAATCCGCCATCATGCATCAGATCCTCCGAAGCCTTCCTCAACCGGCCGATTCCCTTCGACGTATGCTGAGCCTCGTCATCATACGGGATCTGTCTTGCCGTAAGATATTCGCGGAAATTGTAGGGCATGATCTTCTTCGACAGGTAGCGTCCGCCAAGACGCGCTTCCATCTCATAGCTTAGCATTTTCGCATTGCTTCCCGTGATGTACACGCGTTCCTTTGCATCGGCCATTCTTCTGGCAAAGTGTTCCCAGCCATCGATTCCCTGCACCTCGTCAAGAAAATAGTATGGCTTCTGATCGCTCATCTCGCTGGAAACCTCAACCAGATCAGAAAAATCCTCCAGCATGAATCCCACCAGACGCTCGTCCTCGAAATTCACGTAGATAATCTGATTCCAGTCGACTCCGGACGCTATAAGTTTCCGCACGATGGCGTAAAGCATGGTCGATTTTCCCGACCGGCGAAGCCCTGTCAGAACATAGTTGGCATTCGGCTCAAAATCATACTCCCGGGTGCTGATGACCGCATTCCGGATGATTTCATGTTGCTCGTAAATTACCTTTTTTAAGGTTTCATGATTCATGTAGAATCCTCCGTCGATTATAGTATACGAATATTCCAGTATTTTGTCGATTATATTCGACGAAAATACGAGATTTTATATGATCCTATTCGACACTATTCGATTCTGGATCCCCACACGTCGGTCAGAGTTGTTCTGTCTCTCCCCGCAGGCTCCTTTTCATAACGATCTCCTCCTCGGTCTCTCCCATGACAGATCCGACCTGCACGAAGCCCAGGCGGTCATACAGATGCATTGCAGGATTGGATTTCTGAACCGACAGGGAAACCGTCTCATATCCTCTCTTCTTCAGCTCCTCAAACATGCGTTTCATGAGCGCCGTTCCGATTCCGTGTCCCCTGACACCGGGGACCAGTGCCAGAGCAAGCGACGGGGTCTTGTCATCGTCACCATCCATGCGGTTCGCAGGGCTGTCCATACAAAGTCCCGGAGCGCAAAGAAGGGGTATCTGACAATGGTCACGTTTGTGCTCTTCCCGTTCATCGCAGGTGTCATCGACAGCTTCATCCCCAATACACCCGTCATGTCCCCGAGCATTCTCTCCGCGCTCCTTCTGTTCTTTGTCAATGTACAGGAGATGCAGATCTACAGCGATGCCCTGACCGGCCTGAACAACCGAAGGCGTTCCGATCAGGTGCTGGAGTCATACATCGAAAAGGCAGATACCAGCGGTTTCTATCTGTTCATGATCGATGTGAACCGCTTCAAGCTGATCAATGACCGGTACGGCCACATGGAGGGTGACCGGGCTCTGCAGACCATTGCAGCATCCCTGAAGGAAGTCTCCTCCGCCTGTTCGGTGTTTCTCTCCCGCTGGGGCGGGGATGAGTTCCTGATTCTCGGCTCCCGTGAGGTGGCAGAACCGGTGGAAGATTTCCGGGCATATCTGCACCAGGCTGTAAGGAACGGGGCAAAAGAGCAGAGACTTCCCTCCATCTGCGTCGGCTACGCGCTCTGTACCTCTTCCCTGGAGTCCCCGGAAGATCTGACCAGAGCGGCCGACAGGAAGCTCTACGAAGAAAAGCGCATTGTCCACCAGACGCGCACTCCGGCCTCCCGATAATAAAAAGGTCTCCGGCTCTGCACCGGAGACTTTCTCATATTCCAAAACTCACTTCCTACTTTCTGTGCCTGCTGCCGATCCACTGATTGGCCGGATCCCAGAGTTTGTCATAGGAGATGCCGGTCACCCGCTCGCAGATCCGGATTTCCTCCGGTGTTGCCTTCGATGAATCCTCGCCCTTTCGTCTTTCAATATCCTTCTTGATGACGTTGAATTCCTTCTCCGTCATCGGGAAACGGTAACCGAAGATGAACAGAAGAATGCAGAGCACCATCGGCATGAAGACAAAGATCATGGTAATTCCATGCTGCGTAAACAGCGACTGTCTTGCTCCTTCATTTGCCAGCTTTTCACTGTATCCGACGGCTGCAAGCAGAACGCCGATCAGCCAGGCGGAAAGTCCCGAAGAGATCTTTCTTGCAAAGGTGGACATTCCGGAGACAACACCGGGGCGGTGCACCGATGTGATCAGCTCATCGACATCCGGCATATCCGCCATGATGGCGAAGATACTGGTCAGGGTTGCCGCATTTCCGATGCCGATACCGATCGCAAGAATCAGGATCGGGATGATGCTTGCTCCTTCATAGGAGAACGGAAGCAGGAGAAGCGTGCAGATCACACGGATCGGCGCACCGATGAGGATCGTCGTGCGCTTGGACGTCTTCGCCATCACCGGTCCCCAGATCAGCATGCCGACCAGCTGGGCGATGATCAGTGCCGCCATGAGGTAGGTCACGTAGTGGTTCTGATAACCGTTGATGACATCATCGACATAGTAGACTGCCATGCCGGAGACGAAATCCATGCCGCACTGACCGGTGAGATAAATGCCGACAAACAGACGGAAGGAACGGCTCCGGAACGCACTGCCCGCATGATTGAAGCTGTCTGAGAGCTTCGATTTCATCGGAGCATGCTGCTTCTCCCAGGTACCGGCGACGGTAACCAGACAGGTGATCAGGAACAGCAGGCCGAACAGGACGCCGCAGCGAAGATACATGGTGGTCTTCGTGGTATCCGAGATCAGGATCGTCGGCACCACGCCGCAGACCATGGCACCCAGAGTCGACCAGATCATGCGGACATTGGAAAACTTGGATCTGGTATCGTAGTCATCAATCATGTCCGGGAGCAGTCCGTTGTAGGGAACCATCAGGATCGTGGACCCCGTGGAAAACAGACAGTACATCAGGACATAGAAGATGAACATGGTGACCGGGCTGCTGGTGCTGAACGGTATCCAGAGCGTTGCAAACGTCACCGCCGTCGCAAAGGATCCGATCAGCATGTAAAAACGCTTGGCTCCCATCTTGGACGTCGTCCGGTCCGTGATATTCCCCATGATGGGATCCGTCACGGCGTCCCAGAAATGACCGATCAGAGGAACCGTCCCGGCAAGAGCTGCCGGCATCCCCATCGCCTTGATCAGAAATACCGTAAAGAACGAATTGATGATGACGAATGCTCCGCCGTTGAAGAATTCACCGGCGCCGTACATCAGCCGGGAACCCATCCCCGTATTGTGTTTACCTGCCTGCATCTTCTGTACTAACCCTCCACAACATACCTATTGCCATTCCGCATGACTCTGCTGTTTCTTATTCCTTCACCGCCCTTGTCGCAAGGAACGTCGGAATATTGAGCTCACTCAGCCAGCCCTCGCTGTTGGTATCCTCATAGAGATCCGTCAGCCGGAATCCCGCTTCCAGCTGTCCGCCGATCTGTTCTTCCAGGGAGTGGGAAAACTGAATACCCGCATCATCTCTTTTGAGCTGTTCCATCTGATCCGCATTTTTCAACGGATTGAACGGTAAGTGATTGACAATCCTCTTCTCGTCCTGATCCACGATGTAGTTGATGTAATGATCCACCCCCGCAATCAGCAGGCCTCCCTTTTTCAGGATCCGCCAGCACTCCTTCCAGATGGGCTTTACCTCTTCCACATAGCAGTTGGACACCGGGTGAAAAATCAGATCAAACTCCTCATCCTCAAAGGGAAGCCGTTTCGTCATGTCTGCCCGGACGATCCGGATCGAATAGCCTTCCCTCTTTGCGACGAGCCTTTCACTCTCGAGCTGTCTCTCGGAATAATCAAGGACCGTGCACTCTGCTCCAAGAGCCGCAAAGACAGGCATCTGCTGCCCGCCGCCGCTTGCAAGTCCCAGGACCTTTTTCCCCTTCAGATCTCCGAACCATACATGCGGGACAGGTTTTTTCGGTGTCAGTACAACATCCCATCTGCCCTGACGGGCTTCCTCAAACTGCTCATGAGAGATCGGCTTCCCCCACTCCCAGCCCTCCTCGACCCACCGGTCGATGGTTTCTGCGTTGATATCCTGATAGTCCATTATGCTGCCCTTCTGATGCTCCCGGTCCGCAGATCCGGCTTCGCTCTTTCTGCCTGATGGGAACACCGACGCCGCCTTTCTCGGTTTCCATTCAAGTTTATGCTTTTACCGGCACAAACTCCACATTTTTTGCACAGAATTAACAAATTTCTTTTCGTTCGCAACAGAGCTTTCACCCATTCCCGCCGATGTCCCGCCCTTCGTCACTCTGCAGAATCCCCTGAGCCCATTGCTTTGACCTGCATGCTCAACATTTAACCGGAGATCAGTCGCTTCAGATCACTGCCGGATTGCCCGAATACCCGTGTTCTGCAGGCCGTGGGAAGACAGGGCGGCTCTCCTGTCAATGCACTCCCGAGGGGAAAACAGTAGCGACTACCCGGAATTCACGGCATAAAAAAAGTCCCTCTTTGCAGAGGGACGGAACACAGTTCTTCAGATCATTGGTTGTATCAGTAGAGCATGGCAAAGACCGAGGCAGCTCCCACGGTGATGAGGCCGGAGACGACAATGGCAAGGCTGCTCATCGCGCCCTCCACCTCGCCAAGCTCCATGGCTTTTGCGGTGCCGATCGCATGAGATGCGGTACCGGCAGCCAGGCCCTTGGAGATCGGATTGGTGATGCGGAACAGCTTGCACACGGGCTCGAGCATCATGTTTCCAAGGACACCGGTCACGATGATCACCGCAACGGAGATCGTGACGTTTCCTCCGAGCTCCTCCGAGATGCCCATACCGATGGCGGTGGTGATGGACTTGGGGAGCAGGGTCACGTACTGCGCATGAGTCAGCTGGAAGGCCATGGACAGGGCGAGGATCGAGCCGAGGCTTGAAACCACGCCGGCCGCCACGGCGATCAGAATGGCAAACAGGTTCTTCTTCAGAAGCTCCAGCTGTTTGTAGAGCGGGATTGCCAGGGCGACCGTCGCAGGGGTCAGCAGATAGCTCAGGTACTGAGCGCTCTGATTGTAGGAATCATAGCTGACACCAAAGACGAGAAGAAAAACGATGACCAGCAGGATGGAGATAAGAAGCGGATTGAAGATGGCAATCTTTAACTTCTTCTTCAGGACGACACCAAGGCCATAGGCAAGAAGGCTGATGACCACACCGATCGTTGCGGAATTCTGGATTGCAGTCTCCACGTCACGCCTCCCTTGTATTTACAGCCGTCACATCTGCAGCCGTACTCATCGCGGTCCTTGCCTGCTGCCGCACTTTATCGGCACATTCGAGGACCTCGTCCTTCACCTCGCCGGGCTTCTTGGAAAGGAGTGCGTCCGAGACCTTTCCGGTCACCACCATGACGATGAGCGTCACGACGGCCGTGATGACACAAACCGGCACCAGAATGGCCTGCAGCTCTGTCCAGGAAACAACAAGACCCACGCCTGCGGGAATGAACATCACCGGCATGATCTCCACAAGAAGATCGCCGACTGCTTCGACACTCTCGAGTTTCACGACATGGAAATACAGAAGGCCGAACATGAGCAGCAGTCCGTAGATGCTGGCAGGAATCGGAAGCGGCAGGAAGTAATGCAGGAGCTCACCGATACAGGTGACGAAAAGGATAATGGCAGCTTGACGAAGGTACTTCACTTTTTCTCCTCTGGGCACGAGGTCCGAAAACAGATGTACAGTTGTCCGGCAGGGGCCTGCTGAAAACAATCCCGGTGTCTCTGCGCATGTCTGCTATTATGTCATCTGCCCGACCCTCAAAACAAGACAAAGCTTGGCAAAGAGAAGTCACTTCTTGAACAGGCAGAGGCGCCGACATCTGTCAGCGCCTCTGCCTGTCCTTCATCGATACCTGCCAGTCAGCTGGCAGAAAATATGTACTCAAAACAAAGCTCGTATCATCAAGCCACCCCTGTCAGATATGCCTGCATCATTTCATGACCTGTCCCGCGGAAAGTGGTGGTCGCAAATTCTGTGGCCACCACTTCGTCAGCCAGTTCTTCTACCGGACTGCTGATATGCCCGTCTGCAGCTTCGTCATCTGATACCTATTCCGCATCAAGATATCATCTTCCGTGCGGACCTCCAGCCGGATCTCCGGATCCTGCGTGTCAAAAGCGGCTGTTGCTCCGCATGACAACACGCATTTTTTGCGTATTGTTTCTTCCCAGGCCAGATTCCAAAATCTCCCCAGGTTGGGCATGTTTCAAAGGAAGCGTAGTTAAGTAGACACCGGAAAGCCGATAACACGACAAATAGACCTGCCATTGCAGGTCTGAATTAACAGCTGCCGAGAAGATACCGCCGATGCGGGATGCCGCTCAGCCTATAACGCTCGGACCAACCCCGAGAGACCCAAAAAAGTCCATACCGTTGCCGGTCATGAGTTCTACAGGGGACTTCCCAACTCGTTCCGGTTTCTGGCTGCGGTGGAACTTCCGGGTATTGATGTAGACGATAATTCCCCACTTTTCGGGACTAATTACTACGACTTGCCAGCGGCCCCGGCGTGATGCGATCCCGGTTTCGGCCCGGGCTTTTTCCGAAGCGAGCCGTCCTTATTGTACTTGCCAAGCTTAGTGCCAGGTTTGGTGCCAGGCTTCTTGCGGGGTGTTCCGTCCTTATTGATATCAGGGCGTTTTGATCCCTTGGGAACACCACCTGTTTTCACAATGACCTTGCCATCAGCATCGTAATGCTTATGGTGTGACCCTTTCTTCGGGCCAGGTTTGCGATGACGCAGCGTCGGCACCCTGCCCGCAAGGCGATCATTTTCCATCTTGACGGAGTCGTCGATCAGGGCGGTGACGTCCGTCGCCGGACTAAGTTTGCCAAAGAGCTTCCGAACGACTTCTTTCTCGGTATGCGTGTAGGTGTATACGTCGTTGATCCGTTCCATCTCCATGCGGTCGATTTCCGTCAGCATCTGAGATGTCTTCTGATCAAGTGCTTTCGCTGCCTGCCAGATCTCCCAACGAAGAATGGCTGCGACAAAGCCTGCAAGAAATCTTGCGTAAATGGCGGCATCGCTCTGAACGCGTGACTGCCCGTACCCAAGCTGAGACTTTACAAAACGGAACTGGATCTCCGATTCATCTCTGGAAACATACCTCTGATGAACCTCTTGAGCGGACATCTTCTGAGACGAGACAACACTGTACAGTCTCTTTTCATCGATGGCCTTCTGCAGGCCGGAAGCTTTGACGACAACGCACCTCACTTTGCGGCGATGATCAGATTCATCAGTCCTGGTGATGATCTCGACCATGTCCTCATACTTCTTTTCGATTTGAGGATTCTTAGGAACTGAAGATAAATAACGTGTGCTTTATCGATGAGGATAGATGGTGTAATTCCAGTTTCCGCAAAACTCATTTGGCACAATATTAACGTTCTTCAATTCCTCATCTGGTACCTTGATACCAGTTTGATATTTCGAAAAATCAACTCCGCACTTAATCTGCAGCCCCGCGTCAGTCGTGGTTGCTGCAATCAAGTTAACAATAGTTTCAAGCGATACCAAAGGCCTGCCTCTCCAGTTCTTTGTGATCTGGCTGAACATGCGGTGCTCAATCTTATTCCATTTTGAAGTACCCGGTGGAAAATGAGAGACTTCAATTGGCATTACAAGTTC